>Ga0073908_1000175_pt1 | contig 101710 bp, 95 predicted proteins | sample MucameincwithD2O_FD_65484 | JGI IMG/M metagenome (GOLD analysis project Ga0073908, IMG submission 65484) | Mouse cecum microbial communities from Vienna, Austria - Mucus amended microcosms incubated with D2O | ecosystem: Host-associated > Mammals > Digestive system > Large intestine > Cecum... | reverse complement strand
CTTTACCGTCCGGATCGAAAGCGGCTTCCGGACACCGCCCGCACGGGTTTCATCCGAACCGTCGATCTGCTGCAAAGCTACGGCAAGCGACTGCAGAGCCTCGGATTCGGGAACCGCATAGGGCGATACCGGCTCGGGAACTTGAGGTGACAATACGAAATTTTCATCCGCATCCCGCGTGCATGAAAGAAAAAACATCCACGCACTGAAAAGAAGGAAAAGTCGTTTCATAGTGGTAGAAATCAATAGTTACTCTTCACAAATATAAGAATTATCATCCGATTACGAAAAACATTTCCATGAAAACATCGCATGTCCGAAAGACTAAATCGGCAGCGGCCGAAAAAGAGGGGTGACGGCGGTTCGGATTTTGGAGATGAAAATCGTAACTTTGCAGCCAAAACGATACGACCGATGATTCCATACAGACGACATACGCTCCGAAACGGCCTGCGGGTGGCGGTCAACCGCGACCCGCTGTCGAAGCTCGCGGCCGTAAACCTGCTCTACTGCGTGGGGGCCCGCGACGAGAATCCCGAGCGGACGGGCTTCGCCCATCTGTTCGAGCACCTCATGTTCCGCGGCACCCGGCAGGTGCCCGACTTCGACGGCCCCGTGCAGCTGGCCTGCGGCGAGAACAACGCCTTCACGAACAACGACTACACCGATTTCTATATCACCCTGCCGAAGGACAACATCGAAACGGCGCTCTGGCTCGAGAGCGACCGCATGACGGGACTGACCCTTACGCGCGAGACGATGGAGACCGAGAAGCGGGTGGTGATCGAGGAGTTCCGCCAGCGCTACCTCAACCAGCCCTACGGCGACCAGCTGCTGCTGCTCCGCGAGCTGGCCTACACGCGCCACCCCTATCGCTGGGCGACCATCGGCCGCACCCCCGAGCATGTCGAGCGGGCCACCGAAGAGGAGGTCACGGACTTCTACCGCCGCTACTACCGCCCTTCGAACGCCATTCTGACTCTCTCGGCCGATCTGGAGGAGGAGCGCATGATCGAGCTGTGCGAGAAGTGGTTCGGCGACCTGCCCGACGACGGCACGTTCCGCCGCGACCCGCTGCCGGCCGAGCCCGAACAGACCGCCGCGCGGCGGTTGACCGTAGAGCGACCGGTTCCGGCCACGTCGCTCACGGTCGCCTATCCGATGGGGCCGCGGCTCTCGCCCGACTTCTTCGCAGGCGATCTGGTCTCCGACCTGCTGGCCGGGGGCGAATCGGCCCGGCTCTACGACGAACTGGTCCGCCGCCGTCAGCTCTTCTCGTCGGTCAATGCCTACATCACCGGGAGCGTCGACGCCGGCCTCTTCATCCTCACGGGCCAGTTGCTGGAGAGGACGGCCGAAGAGACGGCCGAGGAAGCGCTGCTGGAGGCAACCGCACGGCTCTGCGACCCGGCCCGAATCACCCCCTACGAACTGGAGAAGGTAAAGAACAAGTTCGAAGCCAACACCCTGTTCGGCGAGCTGAACGTGATGAACAAGGCGATGAACCTGGGATTCTACGAAATGCTGGGTGACCTGCCCCTCATCAACCGCGAGGTGGAGATCTACCGGTCGGTCACGGCCGAGACGGCCGCCGACTTCTGCCGCCGCACCTTCCGCCCCGAAAAAAGTTCCACCCTGACATACCGCGCCGCCCGATGAAACAACCCGCCATCCGCATCCCCTCATCGCTGGAGATGCCCCGCACCGAAAGCCTTACGCTCCGGAACGGACTGAAACTCTACACCCTGCGGGTCGACAACTTCGAAGTGGTCCGCATCAGCTTCGTATTCCACGCCGGATCGGTCACCCAGAACGCCCCTTTCGTCGCCGGCACGACGGCCAACCTGCTCGCCGAAGGGAGTTCGCGCCTGACCGGCCGGCAGATCGCCGAACAGCTCGATTTCTACGGCTCCTATTTCGAGGCGAGCCTCGACCGCGACTACGTATACATCAGCTTCTGCTCCCTGCGCCGCTATTTCCGCGAGACGCTGAAAGCCGCCGAGGAGATTCTCCTGCGGCCCGTTTTCCCCGAGCACGAGGTGGAGACCTACTGCCGCAAGCGTCGGCAGCAGCTGGCCGTGGAGCGCACGAAGGTCGACACGCTGGCCCGCGAGGCCTTCGCCGGGGCCCTCTTCGGTCCGGAACATCCCTACGGCATAGCCTACCCGGAGAGCGCCTACGACACGCTCGAACGCCGGAGCCTGACCGACCACTACCGCCGTCTCTACACGGGCGGCAACGCCATCGCCGTATGCAGCGGCCACGTCGGCGAGGAGGAGCTGAAAGCCATCGTCGAACTGGCCGAACAGCTCCCCGAGGGGAGCGCTCCCGAGTTTCGCTTTCCCGAGCCCGAGAGCCGTCCGTTCGTCCACATCGAACGCCCCGAAGCCCTGCAATCCTCGCTGCGCATCGGACGGCTGCTCTTCCCCCGCAACCACCCCGATTTCACGGGGATGCAGGTCGTCGCCACCGTGCTGGGCGGCTACTTCGGCTCACGGCTGATGCGCAACCTGCGCGAGCAGCACGGCTACACCTACGGGGTGATGGCCTCGGCCGTCAACTTCGACCGGGCGGGCTATCTCGCCATCGCCACGCAGGTCGGCGCCGAGGTAACCCGACCCGCCCTCGACGAAATCTTCCGCGAAATCGACCGGCTGCGCCGCGAGCCCGTGGGCGAGGAGGAGCTGACTCTGACGAAACGGATTCTGACGGGCGAAATGATGCGCATCCTCGACGGACCGTTCGGTATCGCCGACGTCGCCATCGAAAACATACTCTCGCACGAGGGAGAAGGGGCTGTGAACCGGCAGCTGCAGGAGATCCGCACCATCACCCCCGAACGCATCCAGTCCCTGGCCCGGCAATACCTCGATCCGGAACGGCTCGTCACGGCAGTCGTCGGCCCCACATTCCGATAAGGACGGGACCAACCGTGCGGTTCGCCTGGGCGGGATCATTCGGCTTCGGGAATTCAGACGACACCCGGCCCGGGGTGCCGGCTTACCGGAGGTCGCGACAGAATACGGACATGCGGCCGCCGTCCGAATTCGGAACCGTATCGAAAAGGGAAAAGCCGCACTTCTCCGCCACCCGGCGGGAGTTCCGGTTCTCTTCGCGGAGCGTGATCCAGAGCCGCCCGACGGAGAGCTCCTCCCGGCACCGGACGACGAGCCGTCCGACAGCCTCGGGGGCATAGCCTCGTCCCCAATGCTCCTCGCCCATCCAATACCCGATCTCGCGCTCGCCGGGAGCGATGCCCGTGTAGTGGTGCGCGGCGGCCGGCACCAGACCGACGCACCCGATCGGCTCCGCCGACCCTTTCCGGACGACGGCCCAAGTTTCGGGCTCGCTAAAGACGGTGCGGATCACCTCCGCACTCATCTCGACGGAGGTATGGACCGGCCAGCCGGCCCTCGGCCCGACCCGTTCGCTTCGGGCGCACCGGTAGAGCGCTTCCGCATCCGACGGCCGCCACGGCCGCAGGATCAGACGTTCGGATTCCAACATCATAGTCCTAATCAAAAAAAAGAGGACCCCGGCATCGACTGCGGGGTCCTTCCGTGTGACATATTCGGGAAACTACTCCTCGACCTTGTCGCCGTCGTAGGCCCACTTCACGTAGACCGAGCCCCACGTATAGCCTCCGCCAAACGAAGCCAGAATGAGATTGTCGCCCTTGCGGAGCGCGTTCTCGTAGTCGTAGAGGCATAAGGGAATCGTCGCGGCGGTCGTATTGCCGTTGCGGTCGATGTTTATCATACACTTCTCGCGGCCGATACCCATACGGCGGGCCGTAGCGTCGATAATGCGCAGGTTCGCCTGGTGAGGCACCAGATAGCGGATATCTTCGGACTTAAGCCGGTGGCGCTCCATCATCTCGACCGAAACGTCGGCCATGTTCGATACGGCAGCCTTGAATACGGCCTGTCCGTCCTGCGTCACGGTGTGCCAGTTGTTAGCCAGCGTCTCCTGCGAAGCCGGATAGCGCGAACCGCCCGCCTTCATGTAGAGGTGCAACTCGCCCGAGCCGTCGGAGTGGAGAATCGAATCCACCACGCCGAGCCCCTCCTTGTTGGGCTCCAGCAGCACGGCGGCGGCACCGTCGCCGAAGATACAGCAGGTATTGCGATCCTTGTAGTCGATAATGGACGACATCTTGTCGGCCCCCACGACGATCACCTTCTTGCAGAAGCCGGTCTCGATGAACTGGGCACCGGTCGTGATAGCGAACAGGAAGCCGCTGCAAGCCGCCGACACATCGTAAGCGAAGGCGTTCTTGCAACCCGCCTGATCGGCGATCAGATTACCCGTAGAGGGGAAAAACATGTCGGGCGTCACCGTGGCACAGATCACCAGGTCGATATCCATCGGATTGACATGGGTCTTCTCCAGCAGGTTCTTGATAGCGCGTGCACCCATATAGGAGGTTCCGAGCCCCTCGCCCTTGAGGATATGACGGGTCTTGATGCCGATGCGAGACATGATCCACTCGTCCGAGGTGTCCACCATCCGGCTCAGCTCCTCGTTAGTGAGCAGATAATCGGGCAGATACGCACCGACGCCCGTAATTGCAGCTGTAATCTTCTTCATCAACTCTTGTTTTTAATGTTGGAATACGCTCCTCAACCGCTCGGCCAGATCCGCCTGAGCGACCCTTTCGGTGGAGAGGATCATACTCTTGATGGCCAGCGGCGAGGATCCGCCGTGACCGATAACCACAGGGGCGTTGACACCCAACACGGGCGTTCCGCCCACGTTTTCGTAGTTCATCGCCTCCCAGAACTTGTTGTTTCCGCCCAGAGCCTTGTTGATCCGGTAGAGACCTTCGGCCATCTTGAGCACCGTATTACCCACGAAACCGTCGCAGACGATCACGTCCGCCACCTTGCCCGAGAAGATGTGCGAGCCCTCGACATTGCCCACGAAATTGAAACGGCCGTCGGCCTTCATCAGTTCGTGCGTCGCCTTGGCCTGCGCATTTCCCTTGGCCTCCTCCTCGCCGATATTGAGCACGGCGACGCGGGGCCGTTCGATGCCCAGCACCGCTTCGGCATAGATCGAACCGATCAGACCGTACTGCACGAGCACCTCGGGCTTGCAGTCCACGTTCAGCCCCACGTCCAGAATCAGGGCGGGGCGGCCGGAAGCCGTGGGGACCAGCGACGAAATGGTGGGACGGATCACCCCTTCGATCGGCTTGACGGCATACATCGAACCGACCATCATGGCGCCCGTGCTGCCGGCGCTGGCGAAACCGTGGATCAGCCCTTTAGCCAGGTAACCGAATCCGACCGCAATGCTCGAATCCGACTTCTGCTGGAACGCCTTGGCGGGATGGTCGCCCATCTCGATCACCTCGGTCGTCGCCACGATGTCGAAACGGTCGGCCGGACAACTCTCCGCAGCCAGAATGGCCCGGATCTTCTCTTCGTCGCCGAACAGGACGATACGGCTCTCCGCACCGAGCTCTTCGAGGGCCATGACGGCCCCTTTGACGGCTGCCTCGGGAGCGTAATCGCCGCCCATGGCATCAACACCAATCTTTAACATTTCTTCGCGGGTTGTTAGTTACACTGAAATGCGTTGCACGGAGGCATAACCGTCCGTGCAACCCTTGAAAAGCCTATTCAGCGGCCTTCTTCTCGATAGCCAGCTTGCCACGGTAGAAACCGCACTCGGGGCATACGCGATGGTAGAGCACCGATGCGCCGCAGTTCGAGCATACGACAACCGTAGGAATCGCAGCCTTGTAGTGGGTTCTTCTCTTATCGCGTCGGGTCGACGAGACTTTGTGTTTAGGATGTGCCATTGTTTTCTCTATTTTTTAAGTTTAACGTATAATCGTCGTCTTAATTGTTCTTGTCGTCACCGCCCTCCATCTTCCGTCGGAGCTCCGCCAGCCGGTCGCGCGACTCGGACGAGAGGGTCGAGGGCTCCTCGGCCTTGGCCTCCAGTGCGTCGAGCTCCTCGCTCGAGACGATCCGGAAGCGCCGCATCATCTCGGCGTCGCAGCCCCCTTCGGGATGGACCCGCTGGTAGGGCAGCGAGAGGATGATGCTCTCGTAGACGTACTGCGTCAGGTCCACCTCGTCGTCCGCCGGCGACAGCCACATCACCTCGCCGTCGTACTCGCGCACCTCGTCGGAGAACTTGACGACCAGGTTGCCCTCGAAAGCCACCGGAATCTCGCAATCCTCCAGACAGCGGTCGCAGGGCGCGGTCACGCTGCCCAGAATCTGCACCTCCATGTCGAGCATCGACTCCAGCCGGCGCAGTTCGACGCGTACATGGCAGTTTCCATGCTGGATCTCAGCGTTTTCGAACATTTCGAAAAGCGCGTCGCCCACCTGGAAATCGTAGGTGTACACACCCGGTTTCAGCCCCCGGAAGGGAATTTTGCAGCTGTTATCCACGTCCATTTTCACGCAGTTAGTTCGCAAAGGTACGAAATTTTCGAATATCAGCAAAGTTTTTTCCGCTTTAATATCTTTTTGCGTATCTTTACCGTTCCAACCTACAACCGTAGAAAACGATGAAAAGCTACCGAATCGAACTCTCCTGCTCCGACGAAAACTGGTGGAGATACAACGTGGTGATGACGGCCGAAGGGCTCGACAGTGCCGGAAACCGCTGCGGCTACCACGCCGTAGAGGACCGCATCGCCGAGACGGGAGAGCGACCTGCAGAGCGCCCGGCCGACTACCCCGCCGACCGGATCACCCGGCTGGAGTGCGGCCCCTGCGAACGGTTGCAGCTCTACCTCTACATCCTCCCCCACTGCCTGCCGGCTGCGGTCGAGACCGAACACACGCCCCCGTTCCTGGCCCGGCTGAGACTCTTCTGCGACGGCAAACCGCATCTCGAGAGGACGATCGACGTCAACCCCTGGGGCGGCTACGCGGGGTTCTTCGAGTGGGAGTAGCGCTTGTCAGCAAACTGACAAAACGGTCCGTCTGCGGCCGCCGTTCGTCGGAACGGTCCCGGAATTCGCACAATCGGACAAAATTCAGCGACACCGCCTTTTTCGGCACGGGATTTGTCCCTATTCGTAACAGCTGCGGCAGTACCGCAGTGAGGTTTCTTCATTTATTTAAGTTTGGGTTAGTAGTTTGAAGGGGAAACCCTTCGGGGCAGCAGGCCGTCGAGACGACGCCCTGCTGTTTTTTTTGCCCCCTTCAAGCCCCTTTCGTCGGACGCATGCAATAACCTTTCATCGGTCAGAAAGAGTTCTTACCTATTAAATAAAGAAGGTCCGGCGATAATCGCCGGACCCCATCCGAACGGTTTCGGTCCGTTCGTCAGAAGATTCCCGTGTAGGTGGCCGGGGTCAGGGCGCGCAGCTCGCACTTCACCGCCTCGGAGACCTGCAGGGTCTCGATGAAGTCGGCGATCGACTCGGCCGTGATATGGGTGTTCGTGCGGGTCAGAGCCTTCAGCGCCTCGTAGGGTTTCGGATAACCCTCGCGGCGGAGGATGGTCTGAATGCCCTCGGCCACCACGGCCCAGTTGTTCTCCAGGTCGCGGGCGAGCGCCTCCTCATTCAGGATCACCTTGCCCAGCCCCTTCAGCAGCGACTGGAGGCCGATGAGCGAATGGGCCACCGGCACACCGACGTTGCGCAGCACGGTCGAGTCGGTCAGGTCGCGCTGCAGACGCGAAAGGGGGAGCTTGGCCGACAGATGGGTGTAGATCGCATTGGCTACGCCGAAATTGCCCTCGGCATTTTCGAAATCGATGGGGTTGACCTTGTGGGGCATAGCGCTGGAGCCTACCTCGCCCGCCTTGATCCGCTGTTTGAAATACTCCATCGAAATATAGGTCCACATGTCCCGGCAGAGGTCGATCAGAATGGTGTCGATCCGCTTCAGGGCATCGAATATGGCCGCCAGATTGTCGTAGTGCTCGATCTGGGTCGTGTATTGCGAACGGTTCAGTCCGAGCGTACCGTTGACGAAACGGTTGGCGAAGGCCACCCAGTCGATACGGGGATAGGCCGCGCGGTGGGCGTTGAAGTTGCCCGTAGCACCGCCGAACTTGGCCGGCACGGCCAGCGCGTGCAGCTGGGCGATCTGCTTCTCCAGCCGCTCCACGTAGACCATCAGCTCCTTGCCCAGCCGGGTCGGCGAGGCGGGCTGTCCGTGGGTGCGGGCCAGCATGGGCACGTCGTGCCACTCGGCTGCGAAGTCGCGCAGGCGAGCCTGCACCTCCTCCAGAGCCGGATAGAGCACCTCGCGCAAACCCTCCTTCAGCGAGAGGGGGATCGAGGTGTTGTTGATATCCTGCGAGGTGAGCCCGAAATGGACGAACTCCTTGCAGGCGCTCAGGCCGATTTCGTCCATCTTCTCCTTGAGCAGGTACTCGATGGCCTTCACGTCGTGGTTGGTGACCGCTTCGATCTCCTTCACGCGGCGGGCGTCGTCCGTCGAGAAGTCGCGGTAGAGCGCGCGCAGCTTTTCGAACGACGAAGGATCGACCTCCGCCAGCTGGGGCAGCGGCAGTTCGCACAGAGCGATGAAATACTCCACCTCCACGCGGATGCGGTAGCGGATGAGCGCCGCCTCGGAGAAATAGTCAGCCAGTTTTTCGGTTTTGCCGCGATAGCGGCCGTCGACGGGTGAGATTGCGGTAAGATCGTTCAGAGACATGGGACGATTGTTTTTAGATTTTTTCGCGCTGTAAAAATACGACTTTTTGACGGAGATTCCATAATAATTTCAAGGAATCGGCAATTTTTTCTAACTTTGCGACGTTAGTTCCGAAATAGAGTTTTCAAAGAACCGATCCTAACTGAATGATGAATTTTCTGCTGTTGCTGATCGATGCCGTCGGATCGTTCATCCGGCGCAACCCCATTTTCTGCCTGGCGGTCCTGCTGCTGGCGGTTTTCGCCCCCTCACTGATGCAGGGCATCGCACTGGTGGTCCTCTACGTCATCCTGGGCATCGTCTGCTTCTGGGCGGGCATCTTCCTCTGGCTGCGCTGGCGCATCGGCCAGGCACAGAAGCGGATGGGAGAGGAGTTCGAGGCGCGGCAGCGCACGGGCGGCTTTAGGGGCTTCGGCAGCCGTCAGACGCCGGACCGCGAGGGGGAGGTGAAGATCCGCCGCACCTCCGACACCCCCGAAAAGCGGGTGAGCCGGGACGTGGGCGACTATGTGGATTTCGAGGAGACCAAAGAGGAGAAAAAATAGAACCATGTTGAAACTGTTCGAACAGACCGGTCGTTATTTCCTGCTGATGGGCAAGGTCTTCTCCCGTCCGGAGAAGCTGGCCATCTACCGCCGCCGCATCGTCTACGAGGCCGATGCCCTCGGCATGAACTCCATCGGCCTCACAGCCATCATCTCGGTCTTCATCGGCGCGGTCATCACCCTGCAGATGTCCATCAACCTGGAGTCGCCCTTCATTCCGAAGTACCTGATCGGCTACGCCACGCGCGAAACCATGATCCTGGAGTTCTCCTCGACGGTCGTGGCGCTCATTCTGGCCGGCAAGGTGGGATCGACCATCGCCTCCGAGATCGGCACCATGCGCATCACCGAGCAGATCGACGCGCTGGAGATCATGGGCATCAACTCCGCCTCGTACCTCATCCTGCCGAAGATCGTCGCCGCGGTGCTCTTCTTTCCGTTCCTGACGATCCTGAGCATCCTGATCGGCATTGCGGGCGGCTGGCTGATCGCCGTGCTGACCGGCATCATGATCCCGGACGACTACGTGGAGGGTCTGCTCTACGACTTCAGGGTCTACTCCATCGTCTACTCGCTCATCAAGACCGCCGTCTTCGCCTTCATCATCACCTCCGTATCGGCCTACTGCGGCTACTACGCCGCCGGCAACTCGCTCGAGGTGGGCAAGGCCTCGACCCGCGCCGTGGTGGCCTCGTCGATCGTCATCATGATCTTCAACCTGATTCTGACCCAAATTCTGCTGATATGATAAAAGCCGACCACCTCGTCAAGTCGTTCGACGGACGGACCGTTCTGAAGGATATCTCCGTGGAGTTCCTGACCGGCAAGACCAACCTGATCATCGGCAAAAGCGGTTCGGGCAAGACCGTGCTGCTGAAGAGTCTGGTCGGCCTGCACGAAGTCGATTCGGGGAGCGTATGGTACGACGATACTGAATTCTCGGCTCTGGGATTCCGCGAGCGCAAGGCGATTCGCAAGGATGTCGGCATGATCTTCCAAGGGGGCGCCCTGCTCGACTCCTCCACCGTGGAGGAGAACGTCAAGCTGCCGCTCGACCTCTTCACCGACCGGAGCGAGGCCGAGAAACTGGAGCGGGTGAATTTCTGCCTGCGCCGCGTGAACCTCGACTCGGCCAACCGACTCTACCCGTCGGAGCTCTCCGGCGGCATGATCAAGCGGGTGGCGATTGCCCGGGCCATCGTGCTTAACCCCCGCTATCTGTTCTGCGACGAGCCCAACTCGGGCCTCGACCCCCAGACCTCCATCGTGATCGACAACCTGATCCACGAGATCACCCAGGAGTACGGCATCACGACCATCATCAACACCCACGACATGAACTCGGTGATGGAGATCGGCGAGAAGATCGTCTTCATCTACGAGGGCCGCAAGTGGTGGGAAGGCACGAAGGAGGATATCCTCTCGGCCGACAACCGCGAACTGAACGATTTCGTCTTCGCCTCGGCGATGGCCAAGCGCGCCCGCGGAAACCGATAGCTGTGCTTACGGAACGAAACCGCCGGATCGGTACGAATGTTGTCCCCTCGAAGCGGTATCGACATGCCGTCGGCGCCCTGCGGAACCCGAAAAGAGAAGAAATACTAAAATTTTTTACTTATTTATTTGCGTAATAGACGGAAAGTATATACTTTTGCATTGTGAAAAAAATAACGCATCCCGCAGCGGGCCATCCGGAGGGCGGAACAGCCGACGGGGCAGGTGCGGAACAAGTTTGAAAAATCAAGGTTTTACTAACATAACATCAAAAAATTATGGCAACTATCAAAATTGGTATCAACGGTTTCGGTCGTATCGGCCGTCTGGTATTCCGCGCTGCCTGCACCCACGAGGACATCGAGGTAGTAGGTATCAACGACCTCGTACCCGTAGACTACATGGCCTACATGCTCAAGTACGACACGATGCACGGCCGTTTCAACGGCACGGTTGATTTCGACGCCGAGAAGAGCCTGCTGATCGTAAACGGCAAGGCTATCCGCGTAACCGCCGAGAAGGATCCCGCCAACCTGAAGTGGAACGAGGTGGGCGCCGAGTACGTAGTCGAGTCGACCGGTCTGTTCCTGACCAAGGAGAAGGCTCAGGCTCACATCGCAGCCGGTGCCAAGTACGTCGTGATGTCGGCTCCCTCGAAGGACGACACCCCGATGTTCGTTTGCGGCGTCAACACCGACACCTATGCCGGCCAGACGATCGTTTCGAACGCCTCCTGCACCACCAACTGCCTGGCTCCCATCGCCAAGGTGCTGCACGACAAGTTCGGCATCACCGACGGTCTGATGACCACCGTTCACTCGACCACCGCTACGCAGAAGACCGTAGACGGTCCCTCGATGAAGGACTGGCGCGGCGGCCGTGCCGCTTCGGGCAACATCATCCCCTCGTCGACCGGCGCTGCCAAGGCCGTAGGCAAGGTGATTCCCGAGCTGAACGGCAAGCTGACCGGTATGTCGATGCGCGTTCCCACCCTCGACGTTTCGGTTGTCGACCTGACCGTCAACCTCGCCAAGCCCGCCAAGTACGACGAGATCTGCGCCGCCATGAAGGAGGCTTCGGAGGGTGAGCTGAAGGGTATTCTGGGTTACACCGAGGAGGCTGTCGTTTCGTCGGACTTCCTGGGCGACCCCCGCACCTCGATCTTCGACAAGGCTGCCGGTATCGCACTGACCGACACGTTCGTGAAGGTCGTATCGTGGTACGACAACGAGTGGGGCTACTCGAACAAGGTCCTCATGCTGATCCAGAAGATGTACGCCTACAACAACAAATAGTAGTCGATACGTTCGAAAAAAGAGGAGGCCTCACCGGTCTCCTCTTTTTTTATGTCCGTCCCTTTGGCATTATCCCCGAAATGACAGAAAATTTTTCCATCTTTGCGCTATCAAACAGAAACTCCGAACATGAACTGGAAATCGATCTGCGCCGTTGCGGCGCTGTGGCTGCTGACGCTGACCGCAGCAGCGGAAAACTACCCCTATCGCAGCGACCTGCTGTGGGTCACCGTACCCGACCACGCCGACTGGCTCTACCGCACGGGCGAGCAGGCCACCATCGAGCTGCAGCTCTACCGCTACGGCATGCCGCTGGATGGGCTGCGGGTCGATTACGAACTGGCCGACGACGGCTTGGCGGCCGATGCGAAAGGGAGCGTCACGCTGAAGCGGGGACGGGCCTCGATACCGGCGGGAACGATGCTCAAGCCCGGATTCCGGGACTGCCGGCTCTTCGTCGACATCGACGGCAAACGGTACGGACACCACATCAAGGTGGGCTTCTCGCCCGAGCGGATCGAGCCTTACACCCGGATGCCGGATGATTTCGGGCTTTTCTGGGCGCAGAACAAGGCCGAAAGCGCCGCCTTTCCCCTCCGATTCACGAAGCAGCGCATGGAAAAGTACTGCACGGACCGGGTGGATTGTTACAAGATCCGGCTCGACCTCAACAAGCGGGGGCAGGCCGTTTACGGCTATCTGACCCTCCCGAAGGGTGCGCAGCCCGGGTCGTGTCCCGCCGTCTTCTGCCCGCCCGGAGCCGGCATCAAGACCATCAAGGAGCCGATGCGCCATCACTACTATGCCGAACAGGGGTGCATCCGGCTCGAAATCGAGATTCACGGCCTCGACCCCGAACTGCCGGAGGAGACCTTCCGCGAGATCAGCGCCGCCTTCAACGGCCGCGAGAACGGCTACCTGACCGACAACCTGGACAACCGCGACAACTACTACCTGAAACGGGTCTACCTGGCCTGCGTACGGTGCATCGACCTGCTGACCTCGCTGCCGGAGTGGGACGGGCGGAACGTCATCGCCCAGGGCGGCAGCCAGGGCGGAGCGCTGGCGATCGTCACCGCCGCACTCGAGCCGCGCGTGACGGCCTGCGTAGCCAACCACCCCGCCCTGAGCGACATGGCCCGGTTCCGCATCGGCGAAGGAGACGGCTACCCCCACTTCTCGCGCATGCAGGGGATGGATACGCCCGAAAAGCTCCGCACGATGGCCTACTACGACGCGGTGAACTTCGCGCGGCTGATCCGGGTTCCGTGCTACCTCACCTGGGGCTACAACGACGACACCTGCCTGCCGACCACCAGCTACGCCCTCTACAACGTGCTCGACTGTCCGAAGGAGGCGCTGATTACCCCCGTGAACGAACACTGGACCTCGGAGACCACCGGACGGGGACAACTGGCATGGATCATGAAACACCTCAACCGCTGAACCGAAGAAGATGGAGAGTTGGATCGAGACGATCACGCAGTTTTTCGCGGCATGGGGCTACTGGGGCATGCTGCTGGCAGCCCTGGCGGCCGGGAGCATTCTGCCCATCGGCTCTGAGGTGGTTTTCGTGCTGCTGCTCAAGAGCGGTCTCGACCCGTGGCTGCTGATGGCGGCCGCCACGGCGGGCAACACGCTGGGGGGCATGAGCTGTTATGGCATGGGGATGCTCGGCAAGCGGGAGTGGATCCACCGCTGGGCAGGCGTCAGCGACGCCAAGATCGACCGCGCCTCCCGCTTTTTGCAGGGCCGCGGCGCCTGGATGGGCTTCTTCTCCTTCCTGCCCTACGTCGGCGAAGCCATTGCCGTCGTGCTGGGGCTGATGCGCAGCAACTGGGCGGTCACCACCTTCTCGATGGCCCTCGGCAAGTTCGGCCGCTATCTCCTGCTCTATCTCGCTTTCCGCGGAATCATCCCGATGTAATAAAAAGGAGTGTGCCGAAACAGGAACTCGGCACACTCCCTTCATTTCGGGGTCAGTCGGCTATCTCTTATAGCGTCTGACCGATGCGGTGTGCGTCGTGGCGGCCTTGCCGCAGGCGGCGGCGCGGGCTTCGGGATCGACGAACTCCGAAACGGGGAAGGCTCCCGCCTTCGTGAAGACGAGGGTTTCGCGCAGCACCTTGCCGGCGTTCTCGTCGGCACCGATACCTACGGCGAGGATCGTGTGCTCCCTATCCCACTTGCAGAGGTAGAGCTTGCCGGTAGGGCACCACGAGCCGCCACCGTTCATCAGCCCCTGAGCAATTTCGGCGTCGGACATGGCGGAGGTGGGGTCCGAAGGATCCTCCTCGACCAGATTGCCGTACCAGACGGTGGATTTCTCGGCCGCAAAATTTACCTCTACATAAGCGAGGCCCTTGCAGTCGGCATACTTCACGGGATCGCGGGCGTAGAGGTCGTCGCCGTTGAAGTACTTGTGCGTCGCCGTCACCACGGCATCGCTCTCGACATGGGCGAGCGTGACGATGGGATCGGAGATCCGCACCTCGCCCTGCGGCAGGCCGAACTCGTCGATGGCGGCCACCCAGACGTAGTAGGTCGTGGCAGGGTCGAGAATCTTCGTAAAGGAGTAACCCTGCTCGCCGCGCAGACGGTTATAGTCCAGATTGCTCAGGTCGTCGGCCACGTACTCCGTCACGTATCCTTTCATGTCGTTTCTGACGGCCTGATAGTCGGCATCGGCGATCAGGTCGAACATGTACATCACCGTCTCGTCCGAAGGGCGTACCTTCACATTGACGCTGCGCGACGTAAGCCCGCTCCACGTGATGTCGTACCGGCAAGCGGCCGGGTCGGTCGCCGGCTTCGCGGTGCGCTGCGGGTATTTGTAGATTCCGGTCGTGGCCGAACCGTTCGCATAGCCGAAAATCAGCACCCAGTACTCCGTATCCGTTGCGCAGACCTGCTCGCTCTCGTAGGTCTGCACGCCGGGAGCCGCATACCAGTCCAGCATGAAGCTGTCCTCCATCAGGATGGCATCCAGTAGCTCCTGATCGGTGAGGTCCCGATAGGCAAAGGCCGGTCGCGTACAATAGTAGTAGGGAAAGTCGAGATCCGTCGGGGTGATCGTAAAGTCGAAGCCGTCGTAGGCCACCTTGTCGAACTCTACCGAAAACGCCACCTCGTCGGTGCCGAGCGCCCGGGTCCGGAATTCGCTCTTCACGATCCCGGTGTTCACCTCGCCCTGCCCGTCGAGACCGGCCGCAAAGGCCCAGTATTCGGTGTCGGGAGTCAGCCGCTGGAAGTTATAGTGCTGCACCCCCTGCTCCGTCAGCTGCCCGAGCGCCTCCTCGACCGAACCGAGGTTCTTCACCGCCTCGGCCATCATATTCTTCATGTAGACGGCCAAATCCCCGGCGTGGTGCTCGTCCAGAACCGCCTTCGGAAGCACGTCGTAATAGTAGCTCGCCTCGTTGTCGGCCGGCGTGACGGTCATCTCCACGGAGACCGCCGTGGGTTCGCCGAGCCCGATCACGAAGCTCTCCTTCGGCTGGGGAGGGGACGGAACGGTCCCCTTTTCGTCGCCGTCGCCGCAAGCCCCCGCAGCGAGAAGACCCGCAAGGGTCAGACAACGGAAAATCAGTTTTTTCATACGCTGTAATTTTATCAAGTTCGAAGGCAAATATAACTTTTTCCTACTGAAAATGCAATAGCTCTCAAAAAAGGGGCCATGCCGGCCTAAAAAAGAGAGAGGGGATCTCTCCCCTCTCTCTCGTTCTGTCGGTATACTCCGAACTACTTGGCAGCCTGCAGGGCCTCCAGGTCGTTCGTTGCCGTAACCACCAGGTTGTTGTACTGCGGCATACCCGTACCGCCGGGGATCTGACGACCGCAGATGACGTTCTCCTTGAGGTTCTCCAGCGGATCGACCTTCGCCTGGATGGCAGCCTCGTTGAGCACCTTGGTGGTCTCCTGGAAGGAGGCCGCCGAGATGAAGCTCGAGGTCTGCAAGGCGGCGCGGGTGATACCCTGAAGGATCTGCGTCGAGGTGGCGGGCACGATGTCGCGCACCTCCACGGGCTTCATGTCGCGGCGCTTCAGGCTCGAATTCTCATCGCGCAGCTTGCGCACCGAGATGATCTGGCCCGGCTGCACGGAGGTGGAGTCTCCGGCATCGGTCACGACGACCTTGTCGTAGAGTTCGTCGTTGACATCCATGAACTCCCACTTGTCCACCACCTGATCCTCGAAGAAGCGGGTGTCTCCCGGATCCTCGATCCGCACCTTGTTCATCATCTGACGGACGATGACCTCGAAGTGCTTGTCGTTGATCTTCACACCCTGCATGCGGTACACCTCCTGCACCTCATTGACGATGTACTCCTGCACCTTCGTCGGTCCGAGGATATTGAGGATGTCCGACGGCGTGATGGCACCGTCCGAAAGCGGACTGCCGGCCTTCACATAGTCGTTCTCCTGCACGATGATCTGACGCGACAGGGGCACCAGATAGCGCTTCACGTCGCCCTGCTTCGAGGTGATGACGATCTCGCGGTTACCGCGCTTGATCTTGCCGAAGGTTACCTCGCCGTCGATCTCCGACACGATGGAGGGATTGGACGGGTTGCGGGCCTCGAAGAGCTCGGTCACACGCGGCAGACCACCGGTGATGTCGCCTCCCGACTTGCCCACGGCACGCGGGATCTTGATCAGGATGTCGCCGGCCTTGATCTTGGCATTGTCCTTCACGACGACGTGGGCCGAAACGGGCAGGTTGTAGGCCTTCACCTCGTCGCCCTCCTTGTTGATGATCTTGATGACGGGGTTCTTGGTCTTGTCCTTCGACTCGATGATCACCTTCTCCGAGAGACCGGTCTGCTCGTCGCGCTCGTCGCGGTAGGTAATACCCTCGATCACGCTGTCGTATACGGCCTTACCCTCGTGCTCGGAGATGATAACGGCGTTATAGGGATCCCACTCGCAGATCAGGTCGCCCTTCTTGACCTCGGCGCCGTCCTCCATGAAGAGCGCGGAGCCGTAGGGCAGGTTGTGGGTATAGAGCACGATCTCGGTCTTGGGATCGACGATGCGGAACTCCGCCTGACGCGAAATGACGAGATTGACCGCCTCGCCCTGCGCGTTCTTGGTCTTGATGGTGCGCAGCTCATCGATCTCCAGACGACCCTCGTACTTCGAAACGACGTTGGTCTCGACAGCCGTACCGCCGGCCACACCGCCGACGTGGAAGGTACGCAGCGTCAGCTGGGTACCGGGCTCGCCGATGGACTGGGCGGCGATGACGCCGACCACCTCGCCCTTCTGGACCATGCGCGCCGTAGCCAGGTTGCGGCCGTAGCACTTCGCGCAGACTCCGCGACGGGCCTCGCAGGTGAGCACCGAACGGATCTCGACCGACTCCAGCGGCGACTTCTCGATCGCCTCGGCAATCGCCTCGGTGATCTCCTCGCCGGCCTTGCACATCACCTCGCCCGTGATGGGGTGGATGACGTCGTTCAGCGCCGTGCGGCCCAGAATACGGTCGTAGAGGGTCTGCACCACGTCGTCGTTGCGCTTGATGGCCGTAGCCGTCAGACCGCGCAGCGTGCCGCAATCCTCCTCGTTGATAATCACATCCTGTGCGACGTCCACCAGACGACGGGTCAGATAACCGGCATCAGCCGTCTTCAGGGCGGTATCGGCCAGACCCTTACGGGCACCGTGCGTGGAAATGAAGTACTCCAGCACCGAAAGACCCTCCTTGAAGTTCGAGAGAATCGGGTTCTCGATAACCTGCTGACCGCCCTCGACACCCGACTTCTGCGGCTTGGCCATCAGACCACGCATACCCGAAAGCTGACGGATCTGCTCCTTCGAACCACGGGCTCCGGAGTCGAGCATCATGTAGACGGGGTTGAAGCCGTCCTGATCGCTCTTCAGCGTGTCGATCACCGACTTGGTGAGCTTGCCGTTGATGCTGGTCCAGATGTCGATAATCTGGTTGTAACGTTCGTTATTGGTAATAAGACCCATGTTGTAGGACTCGATCACCTCGTCGGCACGATCGTAGCCCTCCTGCACGAGCTTCTGTTTCTCTTCGGGGATGATGACGGCATCCAGGTTGAACGACAGACCGCCCTGGAAGGCCATGCGGTAACCCATGTTCTTGATATCGTCCAGGAACGCAGCCACCTTGTCGGCACCGGCCTTCTTCATCACCACGGCGATGATGTCGCGCAGCGAACGCTTCGTCAGCACCTCGTTGATGTAGCCCACCTCTTCGGGAACCACCTGGTTGAAGAGGATGCGGCCGATGGTGGTCTCCTTCAGGACGCGGACGCGGTTGCCCTGCTCGTCCAGATCGTCGACCATGCACTTCACCACGGCATGCAGATCGGCCCGCTTCTCGTTGTAGGCGATGATAGCCTCCTCGGGACCGTAGAACACCAGGCCTTCGCCCTTCACGCCCTTGCGGGGTTTCGTGATGTAGTACAGACCGAGGACCATGTCCTGCGAAGGCACGGTGATCGGGGCGCCGTTGGCGGGGTTCAGGACGTTGTGCGAACCCAGCATCAGCAGCTGGGCCTCCAGAATGGCAGCATTGCCCAGCGGCAGGTGCACGGCCATCTGGTCGCCGTCGAAGTCGGCGTTGAATGCCGTACACGACAGCGGGTGCAGCTGCATGGCCTTGCCCTCGATCAACTTGGGCTGGAACGCCTGGATACCCAGACGGTGCAGCGTCGGGGCACGGTTCATCAGCACGGGGTGACCCTTGATGACGTTCTCCAGAATACCCCAGATCACGGGATCCTTGCGGTCGATGATCTTTTTGGCCGACTTCACCGTCTTGACGATGCCGCGCTCGATGAGCTTGCGGATCACGAACGGCTTGTAGAGTTCGGCGGCCATATCCTTCGGAATACCCATCTCGTGCATCTTCAGCTCGGGGCCGACGACGATGACCGAACGGGCCGAGTAGTCGACACGCTTACCCAGCAGGTTCTGACGGAAACGGCCCTGCTTGCCCTTGAGCGAATCGCTGAGCGACTTGAGCGGACGGTTCGACTCGTTCTTCACGGCATTGCTCTTGCGCGAGTTGTCGAACAGCGAGTCGACAGCCTCCTGCAGCATGCGCTTCTCGTTGCGCAGAATCACCTCGGGAGCCTTGATCTCGATCAGACGCTTCAGACGGTTGTTACGGATGATGACGCGACGATAGAGGTCGTTCAGGTCGGAGGTCGCGAAACGACCTCCGTCCAGCGGCACCAGCGGGCGCAGCTCGGGCGGAATCACGGGAATCACCTTCAGCACCATCCACTCGGGCCGGTTCTTTCCGTTCGATGCGCGGAACGACTCGATGACGTTCAGACACTTCAGAGCCTCGCTCTTACGCTGCTGCGACGTCTCGGTCGATGCCTTGTGGCGCAGGGCGTAGGACATGGAGTCGAGGTCGACCTGCTGCAGAAGCGTATAGATCGCCTCGGCACCCATCTGGGCGACGAACTTCTCGGGATCGGAGTCGTCGAGCGCCTGATTGCCCTTCGGCAGGGCGGCCAGCACGTCCAGATACTCCTTCTCCGAGAGGGTCTGCAACTTCTCGATGCCCTGCTCCGAAGCGGCGCCGGCATTGATGACGACATAGCGCTCGTAGTAGATGATCGCCTCCAGCTTCTTCGAGGGGATACCCAGCAGGTAACCGATCTTCGAGGGGAGCGAACGGAAATACCAGATATGCACCACGGGAACCACCAGCGAGATGTGACCCATGCGCTCGCGGCGCACCTTCTTCTCGGTCACCTCCACGCCGCAGCGGTCGCAGACGATACCCTTGTAACGGATCCGCTTGTACTTGCCGCAGTGGCACTCGTAGTCCTTCACCGGGCCGAAGATACGCTCGCAGAACAAACCGTCGCGTTCGGGCTTGTAGGTGCGGTAGTTGATCGTCTCGGGCTTCAGCACCTCGCCGCTCGACTGGGCCAGGATCTCCTCGGGAGAGGCCAGGCTGATCGCGATGTGGCTGTATGCGGTATTCGCCTTGTTATCTTTATTGATTGGCATGATATATTCGCTTTTTACTTACTCTAATTACCTACTCTAATTTCACCGACAGAGCCAGACCGCGCAACTCGTGCAACAGCACGTTCATGGCCTCGGGGATACCGGGTTTGGGCAGGTTGTCGCCCTTGACGATCGCCTCGTAGGCCTTGGCACGTCCCATCACGTCGTCTGATTTGATGGTCAGGATCTCCTGAAGGATATTGGCGGCACCGAAGCCCTCCAATGCCCAGACCTCCATCTCACCGAAACGCTGACCGCCGAACTGGGCCTTACCGCCCAGCGGCTGCTGCGTGATGAGCGAGTAGGGACCGATCGAACGGGCGTGCATCTTGTCGTCGATCATGTGGCCCAGCTTCAGCATGTAGATCACGCCCACGGTAGCCGGCTGGTCGAACATCTCGCCCGTGCCGCCGTCGTAGAGGTAGGTACGGCCGCTGCGCGGTACGCCCGCCTGAGCCGTATATTCGTTGATCTGCTCCAGCGAAGCACCGTCGAAGATCGGCGTGGCGAACTTCAGGCCCAGCTCGCGGCCGGCCCAGCCGAGCACGGTCTCGTAGATCTGGCCCAGATTCATTCGCGAAGGCACACCCAGCGGGTTCAGGCAGATGTCGACGATGGTTCCGTCCTCCAGGAAGGGCATGTCCTCGTCGCGGACGATCTTCGCCACGATACCCTTGTTACCGTGACGGCCGGCCATCTTGTCGCCCACCTTCAGCTTGCGCTTCTTGGCGATGTAGACCTTCGCCATCTGGATAACGCCGTTCGTGGGGATCTCATCGCCGTTCGTGAGGTTGTACTTCTCGCGCTTGATGGCGGCGTCGGTCTTCTTCCACTCGATCGTGTAGTTGTTGACCGTGGTCTCGATCAGCGAATCAATATGGGCGTCGCCCGTCCACTTGCAGTCGTCCAGGTTGAGATAACCCATCGCGACGCCCGTCTTCTCGTCGGTCGACTTCAGGCCGATCTCCTCCAGCAGCGCCCGCGTGATCTTCGTGCCGGCCGGATAGAGCTCCACTCCGAAATAGTCCGAAATGCCGGTCGTCGTCTTGCCGCCGATGAGCTTCATGAGCTTGTCCACCAGCACCTTCGTCAGGTCGGCGATCTGCGAGGCGAACTTGGCGTCCAGTTTCTCCTGCGCCAGCTTCTCGGCATTCTTGCTCTTCTTCGACTCCTTGCCGGCGCGGCTGTAGAGTTTCGTATCGATCACCACGCCGTGCAGCGAAGGCTGGGCCTTCAGCGAAGCGTCCTTCACGTCGCCCGCCTTGTCGCCGAAGATGGCGCGCAGCAGCTTCTCCTCGGGCGAAGGATCGCTCTCGCCCTTCGGGGTGATCTTGCCGATCAGGATGTCGCCCGGGTGAACGTTGGCGCCGATGCGGATGATACCGTTGGCATCCAGGTCCTTCGTGGCGTCCTCGCTCACGTTCGGAATGTCCGAGGTCAGCTCCTCGACGCCGCGCTTCGTATCGCGCACCTCCATGATATACTCGTCGACGTGCACCGACGTGAAGATATCCTCGCGCTGGATGCGCTCCGAGATCACGATGGCGTCCTCGAAGTTGTAACCCTTCCAGGGCATGAAGGCCACCTTCAGGTTGCGGCCCAGCGCCAGCTCGCCGCCCTGGGTCGAATAGCCCTCGGTCAGAATCTGGCCCTTGGTTACGCGGTCGCCCGTCAGTACGGCGGGTTTCAGCGTGATCGAGGTGTTCTGGTTGGTCCGACGGTAGCGGGGCAGCTCGTAGGTAGTCACCTCCGGCGCGAACGAAGCGACGATCTCGTCCTCCGTGCGCTCGTACTTCACCTGAATCTTCGTGGCATCGGCGAATACGACCTCGCCGTCCTTCTCGGCTACGATCTGGATGCGGCTATCGATAATCATGTCCTTCTCGATACCCGTGCCGACGATCGGGGATTCGCAGGTCACCAGGGGCACGGCCTGGCGCATCATGTTCGAGCCCATCAACGCACGGTTGGCGTCGTCGTGCTCCAGGAAGGGAATCAGGCTGGCAGCAATCGAGGCGATCTGGTTCGGAGCCACGTCCATCAGGTTCACCTCCTTGTCCGTCACGACGGGGAAGTCGGCGCCCAGACGCGCCTTGATGCGGTTGGGCTGCAGGAAGTTGCCCTTGTCGTCAATAGGCATGTTCGACTGGGCCACGATCTTGCCCTCCTCCTCTTCGGCAGAGTAGTAGCGGATGTGGGAGTTGTCCATGTCGATCTTGCCGTCGTTGACCGAGCGGTAAGGGGTCTCGATGAATCCCATGTCCGAAATCTTGGCATAGACGCACAACGACGAGATCAGACCGATGTTCGGGCCTTCGGGAGACTCGATCGGACACAGACGACCGTAGTGCGTGTAGTGCACGTCTCGCACCTCGAAACCGGCACGGTCACGCGACAGGCCGCCGGGGCCCAGGGCCGAGAGACGGCGCTTGTGGGTGATCTCCGACAGCGGGTTGATCTGGTCCATGAACTGCGAGAGCTGCGACGTTCCGAAGAAGGAGTTGATTACGCTCGACAGCGTCTTGGCGTTGATCAGGTCGACCGGCGTGAAGACCTCGTTGTCGCGCACATTCATGCGCTCGCGGATGGTGCGGGCCATGCGGACGAAGCCGACCGAGAACTGGTTCGACAGCTGCTCGCCCACCGTGCGGACACGACGGTTCGAGAGGTGGTCGATATCGTCCACTTCCGCCTTCGAGTTGATAAGCTGAATCAGGTACTTGATGATGGCGATCATGTCCTCGCGGGTGAGGGTGCGGATCGCCGGGTCGATATCCATGTTCAGCTTCTTGTTGATACGGAAACGACCCACGTCGCCCAGATCGTAACGCTTGTCCGAGAAGAAGAGCTTCTCGATCACGTCGCGGGCCGTAGCCTCATCGGGCGGCTCGGAGGCGCGCAGCTGTCTGTAGATATAGACCACGGCCTCCTTTTCGGAGTTGCAGGTATCTTTCTGCAACGTATTGTAAATGATCGAGAAGTCTACGCCCGACGCATTCTCCTTGTGCAGCAGGATCGTCTTGGCGCCCGACTCGATGATCTTGTCGATATGCTCCTCCTCCAGCACGGTCTCGCGTTCGATGATGACCGTGTTGCGCTCGATGGAGTAGACCTCGCCGGTATCCTCGTCCACGAAGTCCTCCAGATAGGAGGAGAGAACGCGCGCTGCCAACTTGCGGCCCAGCGCCTTCTTCAACGCACTCTTCGAAACCTTGACCTCGTCGGCCAGATCGAAGATCTCCAGGATCTGCTGATCCGTCTCGAAACCGATGGCACGCAACAGCGTCGTTACGGGCAGCTTCTTCTTACGGTCGATGTAGGCATACATCACGTTGTTGATGTCCGTCGCGAACTCGATCCACGAACCCTTGAAGGGGATGATGCGGGCCGAGTAGAGCTTCGCGCCGTTGGTGTGCATGCTCTGGCCGAAGAATACGCCCGGCGAACGATGCAGCTGCGAAACGATCACACGCTCCGCACCGTTGATGACGAACGTACCGCGCTCGGTCATGTAAGGGATGGTACCGAAATAGACGTCCTGAACCACCACGCCGAAATCTTCGTGCTCGTCGTCCGTGCAATAGAGCTTCAACTTGGCCTTCAGGGGTACGCTGTAAGTCAGACCGCGCTCGACGCACTCTTCGATCGAGTAACGGGGCGGGTCGATATAGTAGTCGATAAATTCCAGAACGAAGTTGTTCCGGGTATCTGTAATGGGGAAATTCTCCTGAAACACCTTGTAGAGGCCCTCGTTTTTACGATTCTCGGCCGTGGTGTCCATCTGGAAAAAATCACGGAATGATTTAAGCTGCACCTCCAGCAGATCGGGGTAGGGCACCCGATTCTTGACTGTCGAGAAGCTAATTCTTGGTTGTGTTTTTGTTGCGGACATCGGTATGATCCTAATTTAGTTGAAGTGTAAGTAACTCGGGGTTATTTACCCTATGACTCGCAGGATTGTCATATCCCACTAATGCCCTCAGTGTAAACACATTACACCCTGAGAGCATCTCCATCGCCAGAAGAACGGACACAGCTCGAAACGGCACTTCCGTTCTTTAGACCAGAAAAGGCATAGAGCTTACTCCGATGTAAGCCCTATACCTGACTGAGTTCTGAAACCTAAGTAGGCAACTACTTAACCTCAACTTCAGCACCTGCCTCCTCGAGCTGAGCCTTGATCGACTCGGCCTCCTCCTTGGAGACACCCTCCTTAACGGCCTTGGGAGCACCGTCAACGAGAGCCTTGGCGTCGCCCAGCGACAGGCCTGCCAGGTCCTTAACGACCTTGATAACCTGAAGCTTGGCCTGACCAGCCGACTTCAAAACTACGTCGAACGAGGTCTTCTCCGCAGCAGCGGCCTCACCGGCGCCAGCAGCAGGTGCAGCGACTGCAACAGCAGCAGCAGCGGGTTCGATACCATACTCCTCCTTGAGGATCGTTGCCAATTCGTTTACTTCCTTAACTGTCAAATTTACCAATTCTTCAGCAAGTTTCTTTACATCTGCCATAGTTGTAATGTTTATTAAATTTTGTTTTGAATTCTTGTGTTAGTTGTTTCTTTCTTCGAGCGTCTTCACGAGGCCCGCAATCTTTTGGCCTGCATTAGCCTGCAATGCAGAAATAACATTCTTGGCAGGAGACTGCAGCAGGGCGACGATATCGCCGATAAGCTCCTCTCTGCTCTTGATGTTGCACAGAGTCTCCAACTGATTGTCGCCCACGTATACGCAACCCTCCACGTACGCAGCCTTCAGAACCGGCTTGTCGCACGACTTGCGGAACTCCTTGATAAGGACCGCGGGGGCCTTGCCCGTGTTAGCGAACATGATCGAGGTGGAACCCTCCAATACGCTCACCAGATCGGCATCGGCTTTCTCTACCCGCTCCAGCGCTTTGGCCAGCAAGGTATTCTTCACCACCACGAGCTTGATATCGCTCTCGAAGCACTTGCGACGCAGCGAAGCGGTCTGCTCGGCGTTCAGGGCCTCGATGTTGGTGACATAGAAGTGAGGATAAGCGTTGAGCTTCTCGGTGAGGCTGTTAATCACGGCCAGTTTTTCTTCCTTAGTCATCTCTTGATCCTCCTTCTTTACTTGTTATCTACCGATTTAGCGTCGATCTGCAAACCGGGGCTCATCGTGGTCGAGAGATAGATACTCTTCACATAAGAACCTTTTGCAGCGGACGGCTTGAGTTTCAGGATCATGCTCAATACCTCATTGGCATTGCCCACGATCTGCTCGGGCGTGAAAGAAATCTTGCCCACCGAAGTGTGCACGATACCGAACTTGTCGACCTTGAAGTCGATCTTACCGGCCTTCACCTCCTTGACAGCCTTACCGACCTCCATCGTGACCGTACCGGTCTTGGGGTTCGGCATCAGACCGCGGGGACCCAGGATACGACCCAGAGCACCGACCTTACCCATTACGTTCGGCGTGGTGATGATCACGTCAACGTCGGTCCAGCCGCTCTTGATCTTATCTACATACTCGTCCAGACCTACGTAGTCGGCACCTGCAGTCTTCGCCTCCTCCTCCTTGTCGGGAGTACAGAGCACCAGCACGCGGACCGTCTTACCCGTACCGTGAGGCAGCGTCACCACGCCGCGAACCATCTGGTTCGCCTTGCGAGGATCCACGCCCAGACGTACGTCGATATCCACCGAAGCGTCGAATTTCGTAAAGGTAATTTCCTTCAGAAGAGCCGCAGCCTCAGCCAGCTTGTAGACCTTTCCAGGCTCAACCTTTGCGTAGGCGATCTTTTGATTTTTTGTCAACTTACTCATTCTTACAGTCTAATTACAGGTTAGGAAATTCGCCGACGACGTTGATACCCATACTGCGAGCAGTACCGGCGACCATACGCATAGCGGCCTCGAGGGTAAAGCAGTTCAGATCGGGCATCTTGTCTTCGGCAATCTGCTTAACCTGGTCCCACGTTACCTGACCTACCTTGTCGCGGTTGGGCTGTGCGGAACCACTCTTGATCTTGGCTGCCTCCTTGAGCTGGATGGCTACGGGCGGCTGTTTAACTACAAAGTCAAACGACTTATCGCTGTAAACGGTGATGATGACCGGAAGGACCTTTCCTGCCTTGTCCTGGGTGCGTGCGTTGAACTGCTTGCAGAAGTCCATGATATTGACTCCCTTGGAACCCAACGCCGGACCGACCGGAGGAGAAGGATTGGCGGCACCACCTTTGATCTGCAATTTAATAAATGCAGCAACCTCTTTTGCCATAGTTTCCTTTGGTTAATTATTCTTTTTCTACTTGTGTAAAGCTCAACTCCATCGGAGTCTTGCGACCGAAAATCTTCACGGAGACGGTGAGCTTCTTGCGCTCGTCGTCGACACTCTCAATGGTACCTTGGAAGCTTGAGAATGGGCCGTCCGTAACTTTGACGACCTCGCCGACGAAGAACGGAATCTCGTTCTCCTCTTCCATCTCGTTCAGAGAATCGACCCGGCCGAGAATGCGACTCACTTCCTGTGGACGAAGCGGCGTCGCAATCATCTTACGGCTCTCTTCCTTGGTGTCACCCAAGAAACCCAAAACGTTCGGAATATTGCGAATGGTTATCGGAATTTGTCCTACTAATGCGGCCTCGATCAGCACGTAACCCGGATAGGAGACCTTCTCTTTCGAGATCTTCTTACCGTTGCGAATGGTATAAACCTTCTCCGTGGGGATCAAGACCTGTGAGATGTAGTCCTCCAAATGGTTATGGCGGATTTCGGCCTCAATATACTCCTTGACCTTATTCTCCTTGCCGCCGATGGCCCGGACTACATACCACTCTTTCTTAATCTCGCTCATCGTTATACGAAAAATTAACGACCAAGATTGCCCAAGGTCTTATAGATGGCTGCCATCAGGTTCTCGAAAGAGAGATCCATAGCCAGCACGACGATCGCGAAAATCAAAGAGGCGACCATCACGACGATGGTCGAACTCTGCAGAGATGCGAACGATGGCCAGGTTACCTTGTTGACCAGCTCGTTATAAGATTCTTTGATGTAGTTGCTCATAATGCGTTTTCTTCTTGGCAGGAGCAGAGAGATTCGAACTCCCATCAACGGTTTTGGAGACCGCTATTCTACCCTTGAACTATGCTCCTATGAAGTAGCGTGGCCGAAGCCACACTACTCTTTATGATCGGGGAATTACTCTACGATCTTCAGGATCTGACCGGCACCTACCGTACGGCCACCCTCGCGGATTGCGAAACGCAGACCCTCGTTCAGAGCGACAGGGTAGATCAGGGTTACCGTGATGGTAACGTGGTCACCGGGCATCACCATGTCTACGCCGTCGGGCAGAGCAACCTCACCGGTTACGTCCATCGTACGGAGGTAGAACTGGGGACGATACTTGTTGTGGAACGGCGTGTGACGGCCACCCTCTTCCTTCTTCAGGATGTAGACCTCGGCGGTGAACTTCGTGTGAGGAGTGATCGAGCCGGGCTTGGCGACTACCATACCGCGCTTAACCTCCTTCTTGTCGATACCGCGGAGCAGCAGACCTACGTTGTCACCGGCCTCGCCCTCGTCGAGCAGCTTGCGGAACATCTCCACGCCGGTGCAGGTCGAGGTCAGGGTCTTCTCCTCCAGACCGACGATCTCAACGGGATCGCCGACCTTGATGATACCGGTCTCGATACGGCCCGTTACAACGGTACCGCGGCCGGTGATCGAGAATACGTCCTCGACAGGCATCAAGAACGGCTTCTCGTTCTCGCGCTGCGGGATAGGAATGTACTCGTCGACAGCGTTCATGAGCTCCATGATCTTGTCCTCCCACTGAGCCTCGCCGTTCAGGCCACCCAGTGCGGAACCGCGGATGATGGGAGCGTTCTCATCGAAATCGTACTTGGCAAGCAGATCGCGAACCTCCATCTCAACCAGGTCGAGCATCTCGGGATCGTCAACCATGTCGCACTTGTTCAAGAAAACGACGATCTTCGGAACGTTCACCTGCTTTGCCAGCAGAACGTGCTCGTTGGTTTGGGGCATCGGACCGTCGGTTGCGGCAACTACGAGGATTGCACCGTCCATCTGAGCGGCACCGGTAACCATGTTCTTCACATAGTCGGCGTGGCCCGGGCAGTCAACGTGAGCATAGTGACGCGAAGCGGTCTGGTACTCGACGTGAGCGGTGTTGATCGTAATACCGCGCTCCTTCTCCTCGGGAGCGTTGTCGATCGAGTCGAACGAGCGGAGCTCCGACAGACCTTTCTTTGCCAGAACGGTCGTAATAGCGGCGGTAAGGGTGGTCTTACCGTGGTCAACGTGTCCGATGGTACCGATGTTCACATGCGGTTTCGAACGGTCAAATTTCTCTTTTGCCATAGTTTTACTGTATTAAAAATTTACAAAAATTACGTCTTTTCAAAGTTTCAAGTTCATTCGCCGAACAAACGCGCGATACGCCTCGCCTCCCTTTCGGGGATAAAGAGCGCACCACTCGCGGTTCTGACTGGAGCGGAAGACGAGGCTCAAACTCGCGACCCTTAGCTTGGAAGGCTAATGCTCTATCAACTGAGCTACTTCCGCAAAAACACACCGTATCAGAATCTCACCCTCTTCGGCTCGAAGCCTCGGATTTGCAACTCCAACCGGCGTTTTCTCGTGGGAAGAGATGGATTCGAACCACCGAAGGCGTAAGCCAGCAGATTTACAGTCTGCCCCATTTGGCCACTCTGGTATCTTCCCAAATATGTTTCAAAACTTCGTTCGCCGTCCTCCCCGCTCGTCTGCCCCGATCCTGCGACCCGAGAGCCGATGGAGGGATTCGAACCCACGACCTGCTGATTACAAATCAGCTGCTCTGACCAGCTGAGCTACATCGGCAAATCTTCCGTTTTGGTTTGCAAAAGTAGGTATATTTTTTCAATCCTCCAAATTTTTCGGTGAAAAAATTTACTTCCCTCTCAAAGAACCTTTTTTCGATCCGCGCCCCCTGTTGAGCGTCTAAATCGGGTGCAAATATAAGAATTTTATTCAGAACTCCCAACATGTCGTCAAGAAATATCGCCCGAAAGGCATTTTTTTTTGCAGAACGTCACATTCGGGGGCTCACCTATTAATATATAGACAAAAAAAACGCCGGGAAAAGCGGCATCGAGTTAAAAAAAAGAATACCTTTGCGGACGGAATCGCATATGAACTAAAACGAATCATACTATGCTTTCGAAAAAGATGGAAGAGGCGTTGAACGCCCAAATCAATGCCGAGTTCTGGTCGGCTTACCTGTACCTCTCGATGTCGGTGGCTGCCGCAGCCAAAGGCCACAAAGGGGTGGCGAACTGGTTCTCCGTACAGTTCAAGGAGGAGCAGGCGCATGCGCAGATCTTCATGAACTACCTGCTTTCGCGCGGCGGCCGCGTGGTGCTTGCCCCCATTGCCGAGGTGCAGACCGAATGGTCTTCGGTGCTGGAGATGTTCCGCAACACGCTGGAGCACGAGCGCAAGGTCACCTCACTGATCCACAACCTCTGCTCGATCGCGGCCGACGAGCGCGACTTCGCATCGTCGAGCACGCTGAACTGGTTCGTGGACGAGCAGATCGAGGAGGAGGCCAATGCCCAGGAGCTGATCGACTCGCTCACGGCGGTCGACGGCGACAAGATGGGGCTCTACATGATCGACAAGGAGCTCGCCGCACGCACCTACGTGGTCCCCACGCCGCTGGCCGGCAAGGAGTAACACCCTCCGTTTCCGGAATCCGGTTTGGGCCCGCCGATGGCGGGCCCGATTTTTTTTGCCGCTCCCGGCCTTCCCGCCTGACAAAATGCGGGCAAACTTGCTTTTACACTCGCTAATGCTTATCTTTGCCCGATTTTCCAACTTCAGGTTAGGTTATGAAGACACTCAAAGAACTCTACCGCATCGGCATCGGACCGTCGAGCAGCCACACGATGGCGCCGCGCAACGCCGCCGAGCAATACAAGGAGCGCCATCCCGAGGCCGCGTCGTTTCGCGTCACGCTCTACGGATCGCTGGCCGCCACGGGACGCGGCCACATGACCGACGTCGCGATCATCGACGCCCTCTCCCCGGCCCCGACGGAGATCGTCTGGCAGCCCCGGACCGTCCTCCCCTTCCACACCAACGGCATGAAGTTCGAAGCCATCGACACAGCCGGCGCGAGCACCGACCCGTGGACGGTCTACAGCGTGGGCGGCGGAGCGCTGGCCGAGGAGAACAAGCCCTGCGGCGAGTCGCCCGACATCTACGAGATGACCCATATGAGCGAGATTCTCGCCTGGTGCGAACGCACGGGCAAAAGCTATTGGGAGTATGTGGACCTGTGCGAGGAGCCCGACATCTGGGACTACCTGAGCGAGGTGTGGAGCGTGATGCGCGAAAGCGTGGCCCGCGGACTGGACGCCGAGGGAATTCTCCCCGGGCCGTTGAATCTGGGCCGCAAGGCGTCGAAATACTACATCCGTGCCCTGGGCTACAAGCAGAGCTTGCAAACCCGCGGTCTGGTCTTCGCCTATGCACTGGCCGTCAGCGAGGAGAACGCCTCGGGCGGGCGGATCGTCACGGCCCCGACCTGCGGCTCGTGCGGCGTCGTGCCGGCCGTGCTCTACCACCTCCAGAAAGGTCACGGATTCAGCGACACGCGCATTCTGCGGGCACTGGCAACGGCCGGACTGGTGGGCAACATCGTCAAAAAGAACGCCTCCATCTCGGGTGCCGAGGTGGGGTGTCAGGGCGAGGTGGGCGTCGCCTGCGCCATGGCGGCCGCGGCGGCCAACCAGCTCTTCGGCGGATCGGCCGCCCAGATCGAATATGCGGCCGAGATGGGGCTGGAGCACCACCTGGGCATGACCTGCGACCCGGTCTGCGGACTGGTGCAGATCCCCTGCATCGAACGCAACGCCTATGCCGCCACGCGGGCGCTGGACGCCAATGTCTACTCCTCCTACACGGACGGCACGCACCGCGTATCGTTCGACAAGGTGGTGGAGGTGATGAAGCAGACCGGACACGACCTGCCGTCGCTCTACAAGGAGACCAGCGAGGGCGGTCTGGCGAAGGACTACCACCAGATGGAATAGAAGATTTATTTTCCGGATCGAAGGTCGGGGATGGCGCGCAAGCCGTTCCCGACCTTTTTTCGTTCGGGGCGCCTCCTGCGGACGCTTTGTCCCAAATTAAAAGAACATAGTTAAGGTTCAATCTTGATTTTCAGAAACTTTTTGCCGAAATTTGCAGGAACAATACCCCGGAAGTGTCATTATTTCGAAAACATTTTCTATCTTTGCGATGCCGGAGGGCCGCGAGGCTGCCGGCCGACATATTGAGATGAAAGTGTTTCGCTTTTATTCCTGGCGATAAAATTTGGCGATTTTAAGGAAACGGGAATAAGCAATGACACTCATCGCTTGTATTGGCATAGGAGGTACTCTGCCTTGTGCTATACAAGTGTGGGGTATTGTTTATTTGTTTCCGGGTACGCCAAGACCTATCGCCAAATAAACGAACGGCTCCACACTTTCCTTTTTTAATAACCCCATCTCGCCCGGAGCCGGGAGATAGCAACGAAAAAACTATCGACCTACGAATAAACGATCGATTCGGAACACTCCGGCAGTTTCAATGTCCGCGACTGCACGGAGCGGAGCGACATGCGGACAGAAACCTTTCAACCCTTATTTATCATGATTAAAAAAACCGTTCTTGCAGCTGCCGTAGCCGCATTTGCCAGCAGCTGCGCCGTAACCAGTTCTTTCGACTATCAGTCGGTGGAGACACGAAAAGTGGAGCCCCAGATCGAGGCCGTCACCACTCCGCTGAACGCCGAGATCACCGTTCTGCGCGACAGCAGCGGCGAACTGCTGAAAGCCGAAAGAACCATTGTTTTCAAGGCCGGTGCCGACTTCATCTCCGGCACGATGACCGACAACAAGATCGAGCAGTTCCGCAACATCGCCCTGAACCGCGTGGCCCAGGACTACAAGGCCGACCTGCTGGTAGGCGCCCTCACCGACGTGAAGTACACGAAGACGGACGACCGCAGATCGGTCGAGGAGCTGACCGTCCGCGTATCGGGCTATCCGGCCGTCTACTCCGACTTCAAGAGCGTGGCCCCCTCCGACGAGTGGATGCTCGATTACTACCTGATGAAGCAGAAAGCCACCGTCATCAACAAGAACACCCACGAAACGCGGGTCAGCAAGGATAAGAAATAAACCGACACGACCATGAAGAAACTTATCGTTTTAACTGTAGCGGCGCTGGCGCTGCTCTGCATCACGGACGCAAGCGCGCAGATCGTCCGCGGAAGTTCCTCGGTATCGTCGCTCTCCTCGACAAAGCCCCCGCAAACGGGTGTCCGCTATCAGGGCGAATTCAACTTCGGCTACGCCACGGGCGGCCAGCTGAAATTCGACGACGGCGACAAGGAGAAGACGACTTTTCACGTCCCTACATCGAGACCGTCCACGGCGTGCGCATGCTGAACGACTACCTCTTCGTCGGTCCGGTCTCGGCTTCCAGTATGCCTACGGCAAAGTCTACACCGACCCGGACTACGACAGCAGTTTGATCTGGGACACGGTCGCTATTCCGCTGTTCGTAAACTTCAAGGGCTACTATCCCCTCTCCAACGGCTTCGCCCCCTATATTTCATGGAGCATCGGCGGCGGCATCTTCGCTACCAGCGGACTCGACGACCCCGAGTACGACGAAAAGCTGAAGGGCGGTCTCTACACCACCTTCGGAGCCGGTTTCAACTACCGGAAATTCAATTTCGGCTTCGGTCTGATGCACCAGGGCATGAAAGCGGTGGATACGGAAGACGGAGAAGTTTACGACAAGAGCAGCGTAAACTCCTTCTACGTACAACTCGGCTTCAAGTTTTAGCCCATCCCGGTGAGTAAAGGGAGCCCCGGCATTTGCACGCATGCCGGGGTGTTTTGTATTCCGGAGCTATCGGCGGCGCAGGCTGCGGACCCCGTCGCCGACCCACGCGATCAGCGAGGTGAGCCCCACGATCCAGCCCCACTGGGCGGGCGAGAGCGGGCAGGTGCGGAACACCTCGCCGCCCCACTCCACGATGGCCGCCTGACCCGCACCGATCAGCAGCAGCACCAGAAAGAAGGTACGGCATCCCCTGAGGTCGCGGAACACGGAGCGGTGCGTCTCGAATCCTTTGGCATTGAAAAGGTTCCAGAACTGCAGAAAGACGAAGGTCGTGAAGAAGAGGGTCAGATGCTCCAGCGTGAGCACCCCGTCCGTATGGTGCCACCAGCCCAGCATCGCCAGCAGAACGGTCACGAAGCAGAGCCCGCAGGCCAGAATGGTGCGGCGCATGGCGGGCGATACGATCGACTCGTCGCGCGAGCGGGGCTTGTCGTTCATCACCCCGGGATCGGGCGGCAGCGAGGCCATCGCCATCGCCGCGAAGGTATCCATGATGAGGTTGACCCAGAGGATCTGAACCACCGTGAGGGGCATTTGTGCATCGAAGAGCGAACCGAAAAGGACGATCACGATGGCGGCGAAGTTGACGGTGAGCTGAAAGAGGACGAACCGCTGGATGTTGCGGTAGAGCGAACGGCCCCACAGCACCGCGGTCGCGATGGACGAGAAGGAGTCGTCGAGCAGGGTGATGTCGCTGGCCTCCTTCGCCACCGAGGTCCCCGACCCCATCGACAGCCCCACGTTGGCGAAGTTGAGTGCCGGAGCGTCGTTCGTCCCGTCGCCCGTCACGGCCACCACCTCGCCGCGCCGCTGCAGGAGGCGCACCAGCCGCTGCTTGTCCATCGGCCGGGCCCGGGAGAGGATCTTCAGGTCGGCGACCCGCTCCAGCAGCTCCTCGTCCGACGCCGAGGCGAACTCCGCGCCGGTCATCCGGCTGCGTTCGCCGTCGTCGTCGCTCCACAATCCGATCTTGCGGGCTATTTCGGTCGCCGTCACCGCCGTGTCGCCCGTCACGATCTTCACCGCGATTCCGGCATGCAGGCAACGGCTCACCGCGGCGGGAACCTCCTCCCGCACGGGGTCCGAGATGGCGACGGCAGCCGCGAAGTGCAGGCCGCCGCCCGCCAGCGCCTCGTCGCAAGTCGCCGCTCCGGTTTCGCCCCAGGCGACGGCCAGCGTCCGCATGGCCCGACACTGAAAATCGGCGAAGAGCCCGCGCATCCGCTCCTCCTCCCCGTCGGGCCGGCACATCGCCCGCACGATCTCGGGGGCCCCCTTCACGGCGAGCACGTGCGTCCCGGCGACCGTGCGGTAGAGCGTAGCCATGTATTTCCGCTGCGAGGAGAAGGTGATCCGGTCGAGAATGACAGCCCCGTCGCGCAACGCTTCGTAATCGTATCCCCGTCGGCGCAGCCACTCCAGCAGGGCCCCCTCGGTAGGATTGCCGACCGGACGCCCCTCGCCGTCGAGAAAGGCCGTCGTATTCAGCGCCACGGCCTCGGCCAGTCGCTCGTCGTCCGTACCGGCAACGGTAAAGGCCTCCTGCACGGCCATGCAGTTGCGGGTCAGCGTACCGGTCTTGTCGGTGCAGATCACCGTCACGGCACCCATCGTCTCGCAGGCGTGCATCCGCCGCACCAGGTTGTTCGTCCGGAGCATCCGCCGCATGGACATCGCCAGCGACAAGGTGATCGACATGGGCAGCCCCTCGGGCACGGCCATCACGATGACGGCCACCGAGACCATGAAGATCTGCAGCACCTCGCGCAACACGGCCAGCCACCCCAGGTCGGCGATCCCCTCGAAAAGAAAGGCCTTGACGAGCAGCAGGACGAAAATCGCCCCGGAGAGGGTGATTCCGACCTTGCCGATCTGCTGCGAAAGCCGGGTCAGCTGCCGGTTCAGAGGGGTAGGCTCGCCGCTTTCGATGGCGGATTGCTCGGTCACGCACCCCGCCTCGGTGCCGTCACCCACGGCCGTCACGGTCATGACGCCGTAGCCGTCCACGACGGTCGTCCCGCGCAGGAGCATGTTCGACGGGTAGGTCGCCTCGGGGTCGAGCCGTTCCGGATCGGCCAGTTTGCCCGCCTCGGGCTCGCCCGTGAGGGTCGATTCGTTCACGCGGAGCGATACGGCCTCGCACAGCACGCCGTCGGCCGGCACGGTATCGCCGCTCTCGACATGCACCCGGTCGCCCACCACCACGTCGCGGCGCGGAATCTCGCGGATCGTCCCCCCGCGCATCACCTTGACGGGGATATCGTCGTTCACCCGATTGAGCCGCCGGAAGCGGCGCATGGCGTCCCACTCGAAGAGAAACCCCACGCAGGTGGCCAGCACGACGGCGACCAGAATGCCGACGGTCTCGGTGAACCGGCCGTCGACGAAGGCGATTCCGAGCGACAAGGCTCCGGCCAGCAGCAGGATCCGGATGATCGGGTCCTCGAACTTCTCGACGAAAAGCCGCCAGACGGAGTGGTCTTTCGGCGGCGTGACGACATTCGTTCCGTGCAGACGGCGGCTCTCCTCCACCTCGGAAGGGCTCAGCCCCGCAGGGCGGTGTTTCGGTGCGGTATTCATGGCAAGAGGGGTTTCTAACTAAAATTGAAGGTGCGGGTCGAGGCGTCGAGACGGATGGCGATGAAGAGCAGCACGGTAAAGGCCAGCAGCGAGGAGCCTCCGTAGCTCATGAAGGGGAGCGGTATGCCCATCACGGGCATCAGCCCGATGGTCATACCCACGTTCACCAGCACGTGGAAGAGCAGGATGGAGGCCACGCAATAGCAGTAGATGCGGCCGAAAGGCTCCTCCTGCCGCTCGCCCATGCGCATCAGGCGCAGAATGAGCAGGCAGTAGAGCGACAGCAGAAAGAAAGCGCCCAGAAATCCCCACTCCTCGCCGACCGTGCAGAAGATGAAGTCGGTATGTTTTTCGGGGACGAAGCCGTACTTGATCTGCGTTCCCTGCAGGAATCCCTTGCCCAGCAGGCCGCCCGAACCGATGGCGATCTTCGACTGGTTGACGTTGTAGTCGGTGCCCAGCGGATCGCTCATCACTCCCAGAAAGCTGAGGATCCGGTTGCGCTGGTGGTCCTTGAGGATCGAGTTGAAGATATAGTCGGTCGTGGGCAGAAAGATCATCGAGCAGACGAAGAGCCCCAGCACCAGAAAGGCGTTCGACAGCCGGTGGCGGAAGCTGTAAACGGCCGCCACGGCCACGCCGGCGAGCGTGGTTGCCAGCAGGCAGCTATAGTAGCTCGCCTGCGACGACAGAAACGCATGCAGCAGGAAATAGGCCGCGGCGGAGCCGAGGAAGATCGAGGCCAGAAAGACGATGCGCGACCGCCACCGGCCGTTCATCATCGCCTCCGAAAGGGTGCAGACCAGCAGCATCAGAAGCAGCAGGGCGATGGGCGAGAGCAGGAACGAGACGATGAAGAGGGCCGCGATCATCAGAATCGGGATGCAGAGCCACTTGTTCAGCCCCTCGCGGTAGAGGACGAAGAGGAACGATCCGAGCACGATTCCCGACCCCGTGTCGTTCTGCAGCACGATGATCGCGAGCGGGATCAGCAGCAGCACCCCCACCCGGAACAGGTCGCCCGGCCGGGAGATCGAGAAGGAGTATTCGCTCATCAGACGGGCCAGCGCCAGCGCCGTGGCGATCTTCGCCACCTCGACGGGCTGCCACCGCACGGGGCCCAGTTCGAACCACGCCTTGGCTCCGTTCACCTCGCGGCCGAACAGCAGCACGGCGACCAGACAGAGGATACCCGCGCCGTAGGAGACATAGGCCCATTTATGGAACAGGCTGGCGTCGAGCAGCAGCACCAGCAGGCCGAAGGTCCAGGCGACTCCCACCCAGACGAGCTGCTTCATGTAGAAGTTGCCGAACGAAAAGAGTCCGCCCGTCGAATCCTCGCTCGACGCCGAGGTGATGCAGAGACAGCCGAACAGCACGATCAGCAGATAGCAGATCACCGCCATCCGGTCGATTCCTTCGAAAACTCCCGATTTCAAGTTACTTGGCATAGGACGGATAATAAATTTGCATCTGTTTCACGCGCTCCACCAGTTCGGGCCGCGTGATGGTGTCGGTCAGGTAGAACTCCTCCAGCAGGCTGGCGATGGGCAGAGCCGCCGAGGCGCCGAACCCGGCGTTCTCGACATAAACGGAGATGGCGATCTTCGGATTGTCCTTCGGAGCGAAACTGAGGAAGGTGGAGTGGTCGCGGCCGTGGGGGTTCTGCGCCGTGCCGGTCTTGCCGCAGACATCCAGCCCGGGCAGGAAGGCCATGCGCGACGTTCCGGCCACATGCACGCCGCGCCACATGCCCTCGACGACGGGTTCGAAGTACCGGGGATCGACCTTCGTGTAGCGGCGTTCGTAGAAGCGCCGGTCGATCGAGTCGCGCCCCTCGATCCGCTTGACGATATGGGGAATGTAGTAATAGCCCCGGTTGGCGATGATGGCCGCCAGGTTCGCCATCTGGAGCGGCGTACAGCCCAGCTCGCCCTGACCGATAGAGAGCGATATGACCGTCAGCGAGTTCCACGAACCACGGTAGCGCTTGTCGTAGAAACCCCGGTCGGGCACGTAGCCGTTGCCCTCGCCGTTGAAGTCCGAATCGAGCTTGCGGCCGAAACCGAAGCTCTTCACATACTCCTCCCATACGTCGAAGCCCTCCTTGACACTGCCGTAGCGGGGGTTGTCCAGCACGTTGCGCAGCACGTAGCAGAAGTAGGCGTTGCAGGAGTTGGCTACGGCGTTGCGCAGGTCGAGGGGCGAGGGGTGGGGATGGCACTTCATCTTCTTGCTGCCGTAGCTGTAGCCGCCGTGGCAGGGATAGGCGTTGGCCGGGGTCAGCACCCCCTCCTGCATGCCGACCAGCCCCTGCACCAGCTTGAAGGTGGAGCCGGGGGGATACTTGGCGCTCACGGCCCGGTTGAAGAGCGGACGGCGCTTGTTGCCCAGCATCTGCATGTAGTGGTTGCCGCGTTCGCGCCCCACCAGCTCGTCGGGGTCGTAGGTCGGCGAGGAGACCATCATCAGGATCTCGCCCGTCGCGGGTTCGATGGCCACGGCAGCGCCGATCTTGCCCTCCATCAGCTCCTCGCAGAACTTCTGCAAGCGGGCGTCGATGGTGCAGACGATGTACTTTCCCGCCTCGGGCAGGGTGTCGAGACGTCCCTCCATGTAGGAGCCCTTCGTGGCGCCGTGGGTGTCCACCTCGGTGATCTTCACCCCCTTCGTACCGCGCAGGACCTCCTCGTAGGCCGACTCCACGCCGCTCTTACCGATGTAGTCGCCCATGCGGTAGTAGTCGTCCCGGTCGATGTCTCGCTGATTCACCTCGCCCACGTAGCCCAGCAGGTTGCCGCCCACCTTGCGGGGATACTCGCGCACGGTGCGGTAGACGGTGAAGAAGCCCTTGAAATTGCAGGCGTCGAAGCGCAGTTTGTCCTCCTTCGAGACGAAGTTCGTCACCAGACAGGCCTTGCGGGGGCTCATCCGGGCGTCGGCGAGCTTGCGCATCAGCCGTTTCTTGCTCAGGTTCAGGATCGAGCACATGCGCATCGTGTCGAATCCCGCACGATCCATCTCGCGCCAGACCACCATCAGGTCGTAGCACTCCTTGCTCTTCACCAGGTACTCGCCGTTGCGGTCGAACACCTCGCCGCGGGGCGGGTACTGCACCTCGTGCCTCAGCGCGTTGCCTTCGGCCAGCCGTTTGTATTTCGTGTCCAGAATCTGCAGGTAGAACAGCCGGCAGCCGATCACCGAGAAGATCAGCAGGACGACGAATTGCAGGGTCCGCATGCGGCGGAAATCATCCAGACGGCTCATAGCATCGAGATTTTGGAGACGAAGAGCTGCGAAGTCAGCCAGACGAAGCAGACCGTAACCAGCGTGCTGACGACGAAGCGGATCAGCACGAAGGGCAGCAGCGACCACGAGAGGCTTTCGAGCAGAAAGAAGGCGAGGTGGTGCAGCGCCACGAACGAGAAGAGGTAGAGCATGAAGGAGTAGTTGCCCAGCCTCCACACCGTCGGCACGCCGCCTTCGCGGACATTTTCCTTGCCGCAGGCCGATTGCAGCACGGCCCGCCGCGTGAAGGCGGAGAGAAGGGTTACGGCCGTATTGATCCCTTCGAGCCCCATGGCCCAGTCCGTCACGATCCCGGTCGCCAGACCGCACAGCAGCATGACGATGGGGGGGGTCTCCATCGGCAGCAGCGCGATGAAGGCGATGTAGACCAGCGGCGAGAGGTAGATGCTCACCGCCAGGTTGTCGAACAGAAAGGTCTGGAAAAGCACCGAGACCAGAAACAGCAGGGCGTAAAAGAGTATGCGGACCATTTATCGATAGCGTTTTTTGAGTTTGGCCTCCAGCCCCCGCAGCTCCTCGAAATCGCGGCTGCGGGCCAGAATCACATCCGAGAGGGCGCTCATGTCGGCGGCCAGCCGGACGCGGACCGTGTAGTAGGTCTTGGTCTCGTTCAGGGAGAAGCTCTCCACCGTTCCGATCGGAATATCGGCGGGGAAATAGTCCGAGAAGCCGGTCGAGATCACCTCGTCGCCCACGTGGATGTCGGCATACTTGGAGAGCTCGTCCATCGTCACGTAGCGGCTGTCGGTCCCCGACCAGCGCACCGAGCCGTAGTAGGCCGGATCGTTGCGCAGCTTGCCGCTGGCCTGGAAATGGGGGCTGAGGATCGAAAGCGCCACGGCATAGTTCTTCGACACGCTGACGATGTATCCCGCCATGGCACCGTTGGCGGCCAGCAGGGCCATGTCGGACTCCACGCCCTCCTTCGCTCCGCGGTCGATGACGATGAAGTTCCGCGAACGGTTGATGCTGCTCGCCGTCACCTGTGCGGTGGTGTAGAAGTAGGGAAGCGTGTCCGCCGCATCGGCCAGCACCTCCAGCCGCCCTTCGTTCTCGGCGGCCCGATAGCGGGCCAGCTCTTCCTCCAGCGAGATGATGCGCTCGCTCAGCCGCCGGTTTTCGGAGCCCAGCGAGCAGAAGTGGCGCACCCGCGTGAAGAGCCCCTGCACACCGCCCACCACCTGGTTCGAGCGGGTGAGCAGCCGGGCCTGGGTATAGGCGTTCGACTGGGCGTAGTGGTTCAGCGCCAGCACCTCGAAAAGAATGAAGAGCACCGCCACGTAGACGCTGCGTATGAATTCGAACAGCTTCTGCAAAATCGTTGAATTTCTTTCGTCCGTTTCTCGCCTCGGCAGAGCTCGAATTCCATTCGGCTCTGCACCCGGCTTATCGAAACGGGTCCTCCTTGAATCGAAATAAAGCCGGCGCAAACAGAATGCAGGAATCCGTCTCCGCCGGCAGGGTAATCGGCCTTCGCCCTCCCCGAATGGAACCGTCCGCCGCGGACGCCTACTTCATCAGGAAGGAGAAACCGTTGATGTTTTTCAGGGCGATGCCCGTACCGCGGGCCACGGCGCGCAGCGGGTCCTCGGCGATGTGGAACGGGATGCCCGTCTTCTCGCTCAACCGCTTGTCGAGCCCCTTGAGCAGGGCGCCGCCGCCGGCCAGGTAGATACCGTTCTTCACGATATCGGCGTAGAGCTCGGGCGGCATGGTTTCGAGCACCTTCATCAGGGCAGCGTCCAGCTTGACGAGCGACTTCTCGAGTGCATAGGCGATCTCGTTGTAGTTCAGCGAGATGGTCTGCGGCAGAAAGGTGAGCATGTTGGGACCCGTCACCTCGAAATCCTCGGGTGCCTCCTCCAGTTCGGGCACCGCTGCGCCGATGGCGCACTTGATGGCCTCGGCCGTACGCTCGCCGATGCGGATATTGTGCTGCTGGCGCACGTAGTTCTGAATATCGGTCGTGAAGACGTCGCCGGCCACGTTGATCGACTCCGAGCAGACGATGCCGCCCAGCGAGATGCAGGCGATCTCCGACGTACCGCCGCCGATATCGATCACCATGTTGCCCTCGGGAGCCTCGACGTCCAGACCGGCACCCAGAGCGGCCGCCATAGGCTCGTAGATCATGTAGACCTCGCGGCCGCCGGCGTGCTCGGCCGAGTCGCGCACGGCGCGGATCTCGACGTTGGTCGACCCCGAAGGGATGCAGACCACCATGCGGAGCGAGGGCGAGAAGAAGCTGCCCGAGGTCTTGACCTTCTTGATCATGCCGCGCAGCATGAGCTCCGTAGCGTTGAAATCGGCGATCACGCCGTCCTTGAGCGGACGGATGGTCTTGATGTTGGGGTTCGTCTTTTCGTGCATGCGCCGCGCCTCGTGACCGATAGCCACCAGACGGCCCGAATGGACGTCCAGCGCCACGATCGAAGGTTCGTCGACCACCACCTTGCCGTTATAGATAATCAGCGTATTGGCCGTACCGAGGTCAATCGCCAACTCCTGTGTCAAAGAAAAAAGTCCCATAAATACGTATCGTATCGTTTTCGTTCCAGTCAATCGATTGATTCCCAACACCCGGCAAAGACCGCTTCCGGTCACTGCCCGCCTCAGGCCGGCGCCGGGCCGGGGAATACGCACAAAGGTAGGAAAAAGATGGATACAATTTGCAAATTTTCCGGGTTTTTTATTTAATTTTGTATTACGAATTTTTTAATGCGAACAATTCCGATGGATTTCAAAATAATGCAAGGCGCCCGGTGCGCCGTGATCGGCTACGGCAGTTGGGCGACGGCTCTGGTAAAGGTGCTAACCGAGCGCGCGTGCGAAGTGGGCTGGTACGTCCGCAACCCCGAGGTGCTGGAGTCGCTGCTCGCCGAGGGCCGCAACCCCCGCTACCTCCAGGACGTGGAGTTCGACAGGGCGCGCATCCGCCCCTCCGACGACCTGAACCGCGTGGTCGACGAGGCCGATGTCATCCTGCTGGCCGCCCCGTCGGCCTTTCTGAAAAGTTTTCTCGAACCGCTGACCGTCTCCCTGAAGGAAAAGTTCGTCCTCTCGGCCATCAAGGGGATCGTTCCCGACGACTACCAGACGATCGTGGAGTACCTCAGCAGCCGCTACGAACTGCAACCCAGCCAGATCGGCATCATCACCGGCCCCTCGCACGCCGAGGAGGTGGCGCTCGAACGGCTCTCCTACCTCACCGTGGTCTGCCCCGATCCGGAGAACGCCCGCACGCTGGGCGAGATGTTCTCCACCCCCTACATCAAACTCTCCTACTCGACCGACCTCTACGGCGTGGAATATGCAACGGTGCTGAAGAACATCTATGCGCTGGCCGTCGGACTGGCCGTCGGACTGGGCTACGGAGACAATTTTCTGGCCGTGCTGATTTCGAACAGCGCGATGGAGATGAGCCGCTTTCTGAACGAGAGCGGTCCCGACTCGGACGGACGGAACACGCTGGTATCGGCCTATCTGGGCGACCTGCTGGTGACCTGCTACTCGGTCTTCAGCCGCAACCGGCGGCTGGGGCTGCTGATCGGGCGCGGCAGCTCGGTCAAGGGGGCGCTGGCCGAGATGACAATGGTGGCCGAAGGCTATTACGCCGCCGACTGCATCCGCCACGTGAACCGCAAGCACAAGGTAGAGATGCCCATCGCCGACATGGTGTACGAGGTCCTCTACCGCGGAGCATCGGCCCGCAAGGCCATGAAGGCACTGACGACTAAACTCATATAAAAAAGCATACTTTATGAACGCAATCAAACTGGACATTTCGAAGTCGGGCATCGCAGTCCCGGCCGAAATGCAGCGCAAGGCCGAAGAGGCCAACGCCCTGCTGCACTCGAAGAAGGGTGCCGGCAACGACTTTCTGGGCTGGGTGAACCTCCCCTCGTCGATAGACGCCGCACAGATCGAAGCCATCCGCACGCAGGCTGCCAAGCTGCGCGAGAAGGCCGAAGTGATCGTCTGCATCGGAATCGGCGGCTCCTACCTGGGCGCCAAGGCGGTGCTGGAGGCGATGAGCGACTCCTTCAAGCTGCTCCACAAGAAACAGACGGAGCCCGTCGTGCTCTTTGCTGGCCAGAACATTTCGGAGGATTACACCGCCGAGCTGCTCGACGCCCTGAAGGAGTACTCGATAGCCGCCATCGTGATCTCGAAATCGGGCACGACCACCGAACCCGCCATCGCCTTCCGCATCATCAAGGCCGAGATCGAGAAGCGCTACGGCAAGCAGGAGGCCGCCGAGCGCATCGTCGCCGTAACGGACCAGGCGCGCGGCGCCCTGAAGACCCTCTCGACGAACGAGGGCTACCCCACCTTCGTCATTCCGGACGACGTGGGCGGCCGCTTCTCGGTGCTCACCCCGGTCGGACTGCTGCCGCTGGCCGCCGCCGGCGTCGACATCGCCGAGCTGGTGCGCGGTGCGCAGGACATGGAGCGGGCCACGGCTGACGGCGTGCCCTTTGCCGAGAATCCCTCGGCCGTCTATGCGGCCGTGCGCAACATGCTCTACGAGCAGGGCAAGAAGATCGAGATTCTGGCCTCCTACGAGCCCAAGCTGCAATACGTGGGCGAGTGGTGGAAGCAGCTCTACGGCGAGAGCGAAGGCAAGCAGAGCAAGGGCATCTTCCCGGCCAGCGTCACCCTGACGGCCGACCTGCACTCGATGGGTCAGTACATCCAGGAGGGCGAGCGCCAGCTCTTCGAAACGGTGATCTCGGTAGCCGCTCCCGCCCGCGAAGTGGTGGTCGAGGCCGACAAGGAGAACCTCGACGGCCTGAATTTCCTGGCCGGCAAACGGATCTCGCAGATCAACCGGATGGCCGAGCTGGGCGTGCAGCTGGCCCACGTGGACGGCGGCGTACCCAACCTGCGGGTGGAGATTCCGGCCATCGACGAGTATGCGATCGGCGCGCTGATCTACTTCTTCGAGAAGGCCTGCGGCATCAGCGGCTATCTGCTGGGGGTCAACCCCTTCGACCAGCCCGGCGTGGAGGCTTACAAGAAGAACATGTTCGCCCTGCTGGACAAGCCCGGCTACGAGGAGGCTTCGAAAGCGATCAAGGCCCGACTGTAAGCCGCACAGGTCACGAAAAAAAGGCTGTCTAACTCGATAGACAGCCTTTTTTTCGTGCCGCGGGGCTAACAATAGTTCTCCACATCCGCAAGCGTGATGGTATCGGCCGAGAGGATGGTCAGCCGCTCCATGACGTTGTGCAGCTCGCGGATATTGCCGGTCCAGGGCATCGAACAGAGCCGGTCGAGCGCTTCGGGGTCGATAGACTTCTTCGGAATCCCCTGATCGGTGCCGATCTTGCCCAGAAAGTAGTCGACCAGCTGCGGGATGTCGGTCGCCCGGTCGCGCAGGGCCGGCACGCGAATCACGATGACGCTCAAGCGATGGTAGAGGTCCTCGCGAAAGTTGCCCTTGCGGATCTCCTCGCGCAGATCCTTGTTCGTCGCAGCCACCACACGCACGTCAACCTCCACATCCTTGTCGCTGCCCACACGGCTGATCTTGCTCTCCTGCAGGGCCCGGAGCACTTTCGCCTGGGCCGAAAGCGACATGTCGCCGATCTCGTCCATGAAGAGCGTCCCGCCGTCGGCCTGCTCGAACTTGCCTTTGCGCTGCTTGATGGCCGAGGTGAAGGCTCCCCGCTCGTGTCCGAAGAGTTCGCTTTCGATCAGCTCGGAGGGGATGGCGGCGCAGTTGACCTCGACGAAGGGCGAGGCGGCCCGGCGGCTCTCGGCATGCAGCCAGCGGGCCACGAGCTCCTTGCCCGTGCCGTTCTCGCCCGTAATCAGCACCCGGGCTTCGGAGGGGGCCACCTTGCCGATCAGGGTCTTCACCCGCTCGATGGCCGGAGAGGTCCCCACGATGGGCTCGACGGGTCCGCTGCGGGCGCGCCGGGCACGCGTCGGGCGGGCCGCCGGAGCGGAGGCAGGTTCGGCGGACGCCTCCACGGTGCGGTGGAGGGTTTTCAACAGACGGTTCATATCTATAGGACGGGTAAGATAGTCCTGCGCCCCACTCTGCACGGCCCGGATCGCCGAATCGATGGTCGGCTCAGCGGCCAGCACGATGAAGGGGATCCCGGTCTGCGTCACGTCGCTGCCCTCCTCAGCGAGGATGGCGTCGAAGTTTTTCCGCTCGCAGAGCCCCAGCGCCTCGTCGCGGCTCTCCACCCCCTCGGTCGAGAATCCTTCGTACTCCAGCCGCTCGCGCAAGGTGTTTCGCATACTTTTTGAATGATCCAGAATTAAAACCTTTGCCATAAATTGTTTTTGTAAAAAAATTCCCTACTTTTGTACCAAAGTTACGACAGAATCCGCCTTGCGGCCAAATCCGCCCCGGAATCCGGAAAACACCGGAAGGCCAGGGCTTTTCGACGAAAAGAGAGCAGACAGAAAGACCGCACGGATCATATTTCGGAAGATTTGAAGCAACCCCGGAGGTTGCGTAATGCAATGAGAAAAAACTACAACAACACGCGCAAGAAGTTATTCCTGCCCGAATACGGCCGCCATATCCACGAGATGGTCGACTCCCTGCTTGCCATCGGGGACCGGCGCGAGCGCAACCGCCAGGCGCGGGCCGTAATCGCCGTGATGGGCAACCTGTTTCCGCTGCTGCGGGACACGACCGACTTCACCCACAAGCTGTGGGACCACCTCTTCATCATGTCTGATTTCCAGCTCGATGTCGACTCGCCCTATCCGCGCCCCACGCGGCAGGAGCTGACCGTATCGCCCCATCCGCTGCGCTACTCGCAGAGCCGGATCGCCCACAAGCACTACGGCAAATACGTCGAGCAGATGATCCGCTCGCTGAGCCGGAATGACGACCCCGCCGTCGTGTCGCTCACGGTCGACAACCTGGCCCGCTACATGCGCACCAAGAGCTACGAATACAACCAGGAGCATCCCAACAACGAGGTTATCCTGAAAGATATAAAACAGATGTCCGGAGGGACCATCGAAATAGACGAAGAGTCGATCAACAATCTCCGAAGCGACTACAAACAGCACCTTTCGCCGCGTCCGCAAAAGGGCCGCCAGCAGAACCAGTCGGCCCGGAACGGGTATCAGCAGCAGAAGTCGCGCAGCGGATATCAGCAGCGCGGCTACCAGAAAAACAACCGCCCCCACAATTCAGCGAAATAATTCGTCGTTTTTACGAAGAAATTCGTTATATTTGCTTTAACTTTCACAAGCCAAGATGAAGAAGATCCTTGTCATCGCGCTGACCGCCACGCTGTGCGGCTGCCAGTCGTCGAAACTGAAGATATCGGGCCGCTTCGTGGGCAACGAGGAGAAAACGGTCTATCTGGAACGCGCCTCACACCCGCAGCGGACGCTCGACTCCGCCCGGCTGGACGAGGCCGGCAATTTCCGGATGGAGATCAAGGGGGCGGAGCGCATGCCCGAGCTCTACAATCTGGTCTGCAATGGCGAGCGCATCCCCCTGCTGCTGAGCGGCGGCGACCGCATCGTCGTGGAGGCGCTGGGCAACCTGACGCGCAATTACACCGTGGAGGGAAGCGCCGAGTCGGATCTGCTGCGCACCTTCTATCAGTCCTACACCGACGGGGTGCGCAAACTGGACAAGCTGGCCGCCACCTACGCCCGCACGACGGGCAGCGAGCGGCAGAGCGCCATCCGCAGCTACTCCGAGGAGTTCCGCCGCATCAAGCGCGACCAGCTGCGCTTCATCATCGAGAACAAGCATTCGCTGGCGGCCGTCTATGCGCTCTATCAGCGGCTGCCGGGCGATCCCTACCTCTTCAACGGCGAGAGCGACGTGATCTACTACCGCACCGTAGCCGAGGCGCTTCATGAGAGTTATCCCGAATCCGCATTCCTGAAGTCGCTGGAGAGCGACATCGAGAAGCTGGAGGCCCGCCGGGAGGTGCTGGCCAACGTGCGCGAGAGCGGCTACCCCGATCTCGAACTGACGGACATGTACGGAAAGAAGGTCCGGCTCTCGTCGCTCGACGGCAAGATGATCCTGCTGGAGTTCTGGTCGGCCGAACTGGGCAACAGCAACGCCCTCAACGCCGAGCTGAAGCAGATCTACCACCGTTTCGCCGAGCGCGGATTCGAAATCTATCAGGTGGCCGTCGACCAGTCGAAGCCCGTCTGGATCAACGCCGTGCAGGAGCAGGAGCTGCCCTGGATATCGGTCAGCGACCTGCAGGGACGCAACTCGATCGCCTGCCGGCTCTACAACGTCGAGAAGCTGCCTACCAACTTCCTGATCGACCGTGGCGGCAACATCGTCGCCCGCGACCTGCACGGCAAATCGCTGGAACGGAAACTCGAAGAGTCGCTCTGATGTTCTATTTCGCATCGGACATCCACCTCGGAGCCGGAACTCCCGCGGAACAGCGTGAAACGGAGCGGGTTTTCATCCGCTGGCTCGACCGCATATCGGCCGATGCCGAAGCGGTTTTCCTACTGGGCGACCTCTTCGATTTCTGGTTCGAATACCGTCGCGTGGCACCCCAGGGGTGCGTCCGGGCGCTGGGCAAACTGGCCGAGCTGACCGACCGCGGCATCCGCGTCGTGCTCTTCACCGGCAACCACGACATGTGGGTGGGCGACTACCTCGCCCGGGAGTGCGGAGTGGAGCTGCACACCGCCCCCGGCGAAGTGACCCTCGCTGGGAAAAGGCTCTTCCTGGCCCACGGCGACAACATGAACATCCGCCGCCAGCCCATGCTGCGGCTGATGAACACCCTTTTCCGCTCCCGCACGCTGCGGTTCCTCTTCTCGTGGCTGGTCCATCCCGATATGGCGATGAAGTTCGGCCGCTGGTGGAGCGGCAAATCCCGCAAGTCGCACGGTCAGCACCCACCGACGGCGGCGATCACGGAGCCCCTGCGGGATTACGCCCGGCAATACGCCGAACGCCATCCGGAGGTGGACCTCTTCATCTTCGGGCACATGCACGTCGCCTGCGACCGCACCGGGGAGCGTCCCCGCGTCCTTCATCTGGGCAGCTGGGAGCGGACTCCGACCTATGCCGTGCTGGACGACGCCGGCATCCTGACCCTGAAAACCTTTACCCGATGAAACAATATCTCGACCTGCTGCACCGCATCCGGACGGAAGGCACCGTCAAGGGCGACCGCACCGGCACCGGCACGATGAGCGTCTTCGGCCATCAGATGCACTTCGATCTGGAGAAGGGATTCCCCCTGCTGACAACCAAGAGAGTCTTTCTGAAAGGGGTGATCCATGAACTGCTCTGGTTTCTGCGGGGCGACACGAACATCCGCTATCTGGTCGAAAACGGCGTACACATCTGGGACAACGACGCCTACCGCTACTACGGAGAGCTCTGCACCGGAAAAGGCATCGGCCCCATCGACCGCGACGCCTTTCTCGCGAAGGCAGGCGAAACCTCACCGCTGGAGGGGTATCGCTACGGCGACCTGAACCATGTCTACGGCTATCAGTGGCGCAGCTGGCCCCGCCCGGACGGCGGCACGATCGACCAGATCCGCCTGGTCGTCGACACGATCCGACGCAACCCCGACTCGCGCCGCATGCTGGTCTCGGCCTGGAATGTCGCCGAGGTGGAGCAGATGGCCCTGCCGCCCTGCCACGTGCTGTTCCAGTTCTACGTGGCCGACGGCCGGCTCTCGTGCCAGCTCTACCAGCGCAGCGCCGATACCTTTCTGGGCGTCCCCTTCAACATCGCCTCCTACGCCCTGCTGACGATGATGACGGCACAGGTCTGCGGCCTGCGCCCGGGGGAGTTCGTCCACTCGCTGGGCGACACCCATCTCTACCTGAATCATCTGGAGCAGGCCGACCTGCAACTCGCGCGCGAACCGCGGCCGCTGCCCGTCATGCGGCTGAACCCCGAACGGCGGGAGCTCTTCGACTTCCGCTACGAGGATTTCACGCTGGAGGGTTACGACCCCTGGCCGGCTATCAAGGCTCCCATGTCCTTTTAACAGAAACGCACCATGATCTCGATTATCGTAGCCGTGGCCGAAAACGGCGTGATCGGCGACAAGAACAGCCTGCTGTGGCATATCTCCGAAGACCTGAAACACTTCAAGGCCATTACCTCGGGGCACCCCGTCGTGATGGGACGCAAGACCTACGAATCGCTCGGACGGCCGCTCCCGGGCCGCACGAATGTCGTCGTCACGCGGCAGGAGATCGAAATCGAGGGGTGCCGCGTCGTCCACTCGCTGGAGGAGGCTCTCGCGCAGTTCCCCGCCGACGAGGAGATCTTCATCATCGGCGGGGCGGAGATCTATGCCCAGGCACTGCCGCTGGCCGACAAATTCTATCTCACGCGGGTCCACCACCCCTACGACGGCGATACCCGCTTTCCGGAGTGGAACCCCGCCGAGTGGCGGCTGGTCGCCTGCGAGGCGCAGAACTGCGGCGCCCGATACCCCTACCCCTTCACCTTCGAAACCTACCTGCGCCGATAAACGGAACCCGTTCGGGGTTGTACGAGATATTATGCGCGACACCCCCGCCGTAGATATTTCACTGCTTGAGTTTCGTCCGGGTTGGAAACGCTTGCAGCTGCCGAGCGGTGTCGCTGTAAACCCTCGACCGCACTCAGGGGGCGGCTATTCGAACCGCCCCACCCACCATTACCTTTTGCAATGGTTCTCATCGGCACAACTGTCGGCCTCCGATGTCCAGACCGCTCGGAGTGACCGTGCAAAAAGAAACGCCCCAGATCTTTCGATCCGGGGCGTTCGATTTGGTGAAATCGAATTAGAGTGCGTTCACGTGCAGCTGCATGGCACCTTTCAGGTTACCGGCCTTGTTCTTGTGGATGATGTTGTGCTTGGCCAACTTGTCCAGCATGGCGGTTACCTTCGGCAGCAGCGCCTCGGCAGCGGCCTTCTCGGTGGTGTTGCGCAGGGCCTTCACGGCATTGCGGGCCGTCTTGTGATACAGACGGTTGTGAGCACGCTTCGTCACGGTCTGACGAATTCTCTTCTTCGATGACTTATGGTTTGCCATAATCGTTTTTGTTTTTATTTTTTACTTTTTCTGTCTCTTCATTTCGGGGGAGGCTCCCTATTTAATTTACCGCCCCCTCCGGTGTTGTCCGACCGTGGTCGGCTTCGGATAAGCCCGCTGGCCCGCTCCTCGAATTGGTCACCCGTCGGCAGCTTTCAATAAAAAAAGGTGCCCATCGATCTTACTCGCGGCCCCCTTCAATCACTTCCGGCCTCCTCGTGTAGCCCATAGCAGAATCGAACTGCTCTTTCAAGAATGAAAATCTTGCGTCCTAACCGATAGACGAATGGGCCTTACCGCTATTGTCCCGATTTTGTCGTTACTTTAGCGGTGCAAAGGTAAGATAAAAAAGCGAACTGACAAAAGAATTCGAAAAAAAATGTATTAGAATCATAAAAAAACAAAAAAAGTCGAAAAAATTTGCAGAATTAAAAAAAAGCCTCTATATTTGCACTCCGAAATCAGACGGGATGTAGCTCAGCCCGGTTAGAGTACACGTCTGGGGGGCGTGTTGTCGCAAGTTCGAATCTTGTCATCCCGACTAACCGAAATCCTTGATATTCAATCGAATATCAAGGATTCTTCTTTCTTGGTATATAGTCCAAAAAATGGCGGTGGTACACAAGTGGTACATAAATGGTCGCTATCCGAGAATTTCAATCTCAGTCGTTAAGTATTTGGTTGTTGGATGGTTGCTGTATTTGGGCCTATACAGTCGCTCCGAACAGGCAGATAATGAATTTTATCGAGTCTCCGGCTACATGAGCCGTAATCGCACCGCAGTATTTTCTGTCGGGGTTTAACAAAGCGACCTGCCGGGTTGCGGCAGGTCGGGACAACTAAGAACGGTCGGGATAAAGACTCGGAAAGGATGTGGATAACAACTTACAGCTATGGGCTTTATCCGCGACCGGAATTATATACGAGGATGTAATAATTATTTGTCTTTCTCCAATTTACGGGTGCGATAGATAATAAGCAAGCCTAAACAGAAAATTCCAACGGCAATTTCTAATATGAGTGTAATGGCTGTTGATGTCCAATTATCCAGTCCTCCATGCTGATATCTGTAAATTCCAATCAGGGCGGGACTTGCAAGAGATGATAACAATAGGAGTGCTTCGAGGTATTCATTCAATGTTTTCGCCCATGTATGTTTCGTGCATAGATTTCTCCAATAGCAAAAACATATCACAAATAATTTGTAAATGATCAAATAAAAAGCAACTCCTCCGAGAATCAATGAAAAAATAAGCATGATAAAATAGTTTTTGGATGATTAATCGATTTATTCTTCCCAATTGCCGACTTCATTATTAGCTTCTTCCATCGAGCCGAATTTGATACCGGGATAACGGTCGAAAACATTTACTTCTTCATCAATTAGATTGATTATTTCCTGCCGGTATTTAATCGTATCGAGGAAGAGTTTGTAGGGGGCACGAACTTCTATGAAAGGGCCGGTACGATTAGAGGATGTCTTGGTAAATCCGGTTTCCATGATAAACTCGTTGTCGGAATTGGGAATGTAACGGAGTTGCTCGATGTCGCATCTTAATTCGGTTGGATTTGTATAAAGAAATCTCTCCAATTCGTCGAAATTTTCGGCATAACGCTGATATTCGGCTCTGAACGCACGCTGGGCGGTGCGGACATCCTTGATGCGTTCGATGGCCTGTGTTTTGCGTTCTTTTAATTCGTTTTCAAAATGGATAGGTGTTGATATTTGTGGGCTTACTATTATTGCAGTAAATAAAAACAGAATTATCGGCAATAGAGAGATGATTAATCCTGCTATTGCTCTGCCCTTGGGGTTAATGCGGAGGCCTATAATAGAAAATATTAGTCCCAATAACCATAAATTCCCTATTAAGACTGGTAAAATAAGTGTGAAAAACAGACTCTTATCGTTTAATGAATTTATGATGTACCCTTCGAAAGAAAATAATATGAATGACATAAGGACTAATACAAGTCCGGCTGTTCCAATGCGATTATTTTGTATTTGAGTCTGTTCATTGTTGTCTGAGCTAATAGTTGTATTCATGGGAAAAGATTATAAGTTGAACGTAAGAACGCTGCGGCATACACTAAAGGTGCTATTATATTAATATTCTTCATGAGAGAGGTAATAATAGACCAAACAAGAGCCGATTAAGAATAGTAACAACATGACTGATGAAATAATTATTCCTGCCGTTGTTAGTTTCGTTTGACGATAAGTTGCTCCAATACAGGAAATAATAAGGGATGCTGGCGATATGACACCACTTCCAAGAATTGAAAAAAGAGATAGTATAAATCCTAATTTACCCATGTTATACATTGCTTTTTCTGTCGCTTGGGTTGATGTTAAATTTGCTGAAATATTGTTTGTGATTCTTTGCATATAGTTAATTTTTTATATTTTATAATAAAATTGAAGCTATGCCGGCAAGGGTTCCGATCAGTGCAACTAAAATAATCAGATCGATTATCGAAATGATAAAGCCCGTAATCGCTAAGCCTCGTGGGCTTTTGAATATACCGATGAAAGACAGTAGGAATCCCAGAAACCAAACCACCCAGCCTACTCCCGGGAGCCATGATAGAATCAGGGCGATAAGAGATAAAACGAATCCGGCGGTTCCTGTCCCGTTAGATTGACGAACGGGCTGCTGAATGATGATTGTCTGGTTATGATCTGTCGGCGATGTGGTTCTCGGATTCGAGGTCGGGCAGATTGGATGCCCGCATTTCAGGCATGATGGGGCGTAGCGGGATATTTCCGTCCCGCAGGCCGGGCAATGAATCAATAGCGGTTCTGGTTGTGAGGTTTCAACAGCGGGCATTTCATCCGGCGCCTGCGGAACTTGGGACGGAGCAGTGGGCGAAATAGGTTTTTTACGCAAGTACCGAAACGTGAAAACGAATAAAAGAATGATGATGATTGTAAATACAATGCCGCTCACTCCGCCGAGGTATTCCTGCCATACAGGCGAGTAAAATTCTTCCATAGTTTTATTATTAGATAGTTAAAGGTAGTGTTACATGGCTGTTTTCCTCCAAAGCGAAGTTGGCGTTTCTTCTCCGTTCATGTTTGTAGATGTAACCTCTCCGATCTTTTCAATCTGCAAGGCCCTGCTGTTGTGACCGAGATAGATTCCTATACGGTTTGCAATAATAGCATTCCGATTCCGGATGTCGCCTTCGTCCGCATGTGCGATCAGCATACGTTCGTAACAGTCTTGGAAATCTTGCGGAAAACAATTAGTAATTCGGTGCGAGTCAAAGGTGAGTTCGGCGATGTTCTCGTAAATGTACTTGTGCAGCGCATCGTTACCTAATTCTTTGAGAATAGAGTAGGCAGTCGGAGGTTTCATATTACAGCGAATTTGGTGTAAAGATTTAATTGTAGTATGGTGGTAGTTCTCTACGTTGGAGTTTTGAAAAAACAACTACAACTTTTCCCATAATTGAGATTCTGTGATGCGTCCGAATGGATTGACGTTCTTTTCCCGAATATCAAGTTTGATAATCCCTAACTCGTCCGAATGATCCAAGAGGTAAGTTCCGATCTGTGCATGGAGGCTGTGAAATGACCGTGTCTTCTCGGTTTTGGTGGCGGCAATGAGCATTTCGATGTAGTCATGTTCGTGCTCGTCGGCCAATTTCCAAATGAACAGGCGAGTGCTGAATTGGGTAGGTAATTCGGCAATAATAGCAGATGCTTTTTTCTGCAAAGATTCCGTAATGAATGACATAGCAACGAGTTTTATGTTGCCATCCGGCTCCTGTATGGCTGGGTTAGTAGTAAAAAGAAAGTGTGGAGTCAGTTTCGTTCATCTCAAAGAAGGTTGTGGCGAACCCATAGCAAAATAAACGACGCGATACCCCACACTTGATAGATATGGGGTAACGGGCACACAGAATGCGCCCTGCCATGATCTAAACAAGAATGAGTGCTGTTCGTTGCCCTTTGCTATTGAAAATTGCCACATTTTCTTTGAAAGGCGTGCGAAAACACTTTCAATATGTCCGCCGCAGTCCTTGCGGACGTTGGCAATGACAAAGTTAGAAATTATTTTCGCTCGAACAACACTCGATGGGTATCGCCGTATAAATTTCGGCGAAATCGGCTCCGGGATTCTCTACGTTCCGAGGCTGTCATAAAAAAAAGCCGAAACCCTTCGACAAGGTTCCGGCTCGGCGTGCAGGACGGCGGGCTACTTGAACGTCACCCCGTGTTTCTTGCAAATCCATAAGAAGGTCTCGATCCCGATTTTCCGGCTCCGCAGACATTTGGCGAACTGCTCGTCGCAGTCGGTCGGGTAATACTTCTTGGAGTGCATGCTGACCAGATGAAATAGCCGCAGTCCCTCTTCCTTGCCGTATTCGTGCGCCAAGGCGCATCCGATGCAATACCAGTCGTGATAGTCGTCGGTGATATCCTTCTTCTCTTCACGGATTTTCTTGATTAATTTATAGACCTTTTCATCGAGCAGCTCCTTTTCCCGAGCCGTCCGGACTTTGGCCCTTGCCGTTCTTTCTTTCAGCACGCCCCGATAAGGCTTCGCGTGCGGATTGATGTATGGGTAGGCATCGTAACTGGCTCCCAGCAAGCGGCAGACATCGCAACATCCTTGGTCGGCGACGAGTCCCGTTTTCTCGTAGATCTCCCGGACCAGAGCGTCGAACTGTGCCAGGTGCATGTCCGGGTGAGCGATGCGGAAAATCAGGCACAGGCCCTTCCCGCTGATCGACATGCTTGCACATAACAAGCTGTCGAAGGTCTTGGCGACGAGTTTCTTCTTCTCGAACCACTCCGGCCCGAATACGCCGTTGTCCTTGTGGTCGATGTCGATGCATATGAACCCGCTGTGCTGAACCAGCCCGTCACGGCTCCGAGTCTTGAATATTCCGCTGGGGGTGATGCACGGCAGGTTGCGTTTAATCCGTTGGCGGACCTTCTCGTCGGAGGTCGTGCGGAAAGCGATGACCGATTTCTTGAATTTGGCAGTCTTGAACCACTTTATCAGGTCAACATAGCCGTGTGGTTCTGTCGCGAAGTAGTTCTCGAACACGGAAACCCAGATCGGAGGGAGTTCCGGGGGATTCGAACCGACTGTTTGTCTTTCCGTATACCCATTGTCATATTCGTTTTCTTTCATGTTAGAATTATCTTTTAGGGGCGACCTATTTATATTGTATATCGTTGAGTATTTGTAAATTGTCATTTTCTTCATCTTCAGTTTTTGTGAAAAATTCGTTGAGTTCTTCGCTGTTATTCTTTTTGATTGCCTTCTTCTTGTACTTTGCTTGCCGTTTCCGTTCGTTGGCATCCAGCTGGGGACGGATCAGTATGAAGGTTCGCATCTGCTCCCCGTTGAGATCCGTCGGTTCCTCGCCGTAGAGAGCATATCTCATAATCACATCATAGAGGTGTAATCTTGCCCTGTTCTTCATCGAGGCCAACGCTTCATAAAAGGTACGGTAGAAGATGAACCCTTCACGGGGCGGAACCTCCGGGTCGAATGCGGGCTTGGTCGTTGTTGTTTCAGTTTTCATGGTTAATGTTTTTTTAATTGTTTTATTTTCCGGATGTTTTCCTGTTCGATCGTCGGGTGTGATTCGCTCTGCAACCAGTCGAGAATCTCCTCACGGTTAAAGTAAAGTTTGCGGCCTTTATGCTCCGGTTTGTGGAACGGTATCTTTCGTTCACTTGTGAGCTTATAGACCGTAGAGATACTGTACCCTGTAAGCCGGGCAACGTCGGCAACTGTCAGCACCTCTTTGTCCGGAGCGCGGCTCGGAGTTAGATGCCCCATAATTTTGTCGATTGATAAGATCTCTTTCAATTGTCCTACCGTCAGCATGGCGATCGGAGTGTCGTCGGTAATGTTATTCATATTCTTGTAAATAATTTAAAAGTTTACAACCTAATTTACCGGCCGAACTATTTAATAGCTCTTAATATTATATAATCCGCTGTTAAACAGCGGATTATATAATATTATTTTTTCCTATATGGGTTCATGTTATGGGAAATCTTCATAAATGGCAGGAATATGTTGAATATTAGTAACATATCGACCTTGTTTTGGCTCTTGAATAATTTGTACAGGACATCGTATATATGATAGATCGTAGCGTTTGAGGGTGCATGAGTTTCTCGGATTATTTGTGTTCGAGAAATTTTGTCCACATTAAAAAAGACGTGGTGGTAGTAGAACATACAATAGCCTATATACATCCAAATTCGGAAATCGGCCTTGGATTTGTCGAAGATGCTATTTCTGAATATAGAGAAAGTCCTTCCGCATCTTTTACATAAGCGTAATTTTTCATTATTCTTTCTGAAAGGGCCGTTTTGGCAGCTGCCGCAATGCGCGCATCGTCGCTTTTTGGGCTTTGATTCAATATCAAAATCAACACAAGTCTTGGCGTACAGTTTTATAAGACTATTTTCGGTGGGGAACCGTTTGATGAACCTTTTATAACTGACAGGCGATGATTGGAAAAAATACATATTCGGTTGATTTTAAATCGTATATTTGTGCTAATAGCGTAAAAAGGCGAGCAGAATTAAACCGTGACGGCCGTTAGAGCACTTTCGCCGCCTCGTTGATCACGCCGTTGTCGAAGCTGTCGAGGTATATGTTCGTGGTCTCCAGATCGGTATGGCCGAGCATCTGTGAAATCACCTCGCGCGGGATGTGGTTGCGCTGCAAGGTCATGGCCGCCGTATGGCGGGAAACGTAGCTCGTCAGGTGGAAATCGATTCCGAGTTCCTCGGCGAGCAGGCGCAGGTATTTCTGGTATTTGCTGTAACGGGTTCGAATGTGCATGTAGAGCCGCTCTCCCGTATAGCCGGAGCGGGTGACGACCGGCAGCAGGAAATCGTCCACGGTCGGTGAGCCCGCTTGCAGGCTCCCGATCAGTTGCCGGATTGCGGGCGTGATTTTGATCGAAATCGGTTTGACCCCTTTCTGCCGCTTGATCTTCTGCCGCTTGTAGACGATATAGTCGCCGTCCTCCATCTGTTTGATATGGGCGCCATGTCGATGAACGATATGCCGTAACAATAATAGGAGAATAGAAACAGCTTGCGAGCGTATTCGCATTGCGGATTGCTGGCCGTGGTGCTTTTGAGTTTCGATAACTCGGCGACAGGCAGGTAGCGTTTGGCGGTCGCCTCTTCGAGATTGGAGACCTCGAATCCGCCCCGTCCGAACGGATAGGTCGCCACCGAGCCGATGCCCTCCGCATTGGCCCGGTTCAGAATGGCCCGTAACGCCTTGAAATAGAATTTGCGCGTATTGCCGCAACAGCCCCGCTTTTGAAGAAACATATCGAATCCCCGGACATAACGCAGGTCGATGTCGGAAAAGAGCCGTTGATCCAGCTTCCGGTCATAGCTTCTCAACATATCCTGCGTCTGCTTATAGGTTTGGGAATTGCCGATATGTCCCGTCGCGTGCAGTTCCGCGATACGATCGGTGAAATAGGCGTTGAATTTTCCCTGTTTGGAGGTGTTTAGAAAGGCGTCCTCGAACTGGTTCAGTGTCCAGTCGATACCTTCGATCTCGAAGCGTTCGACGATCTCGCGGGCGCGAACCTTGTACTTCGCCAGCAGCGCATTGTCGGCTTCGCGTTGTTTATTCTCGGCCTTCTGCTCGGCTCCTTTCAGGTTGCGCAGGATGATGAATTGCTCGCCGGCCTCGTCCCAATATGCGGGATCGGCGTAGAGATCGAGCGCGATGTATTTGCGTCGCTTGTTTTTGGTGATACACAGCCTGACCGCGTAACGACCGCTGCGGTCGGCCTTGTCGTGGCGACGTGGAAATCGGATGGAATGTGCCATTCTATCTGCATTCGTGTTGATAAAAAGATGATTGCGCCACCGACATTGCGTTACGAGTTATGAGTTACTTGCAATAGAATGGCAACAAACTATCTCAGCACTAATCGTATACGCGGGATTATCGATTCCATTTATACGATTACAGAATAACTCGCACGTGGCATTGCAAAAATAGAACGGCAATTAAGGGATTCCAAGTATTTTAAAATTTTGTATCTTGAATTTTGAAATTATATGCTGTTTAATCGCAATATATACAGATAGTTATGTGTTCTTAATTTGCCGTTGAATCTGAATAATTCGGATGTGTCAATTTTGATTTTGGATGAAAATAATTGCAATTTGTGGATAAAATTATAGTGTGTCGGCTTTTGGCGAATACATCCGAAATAATGAATTGAATTAGTATTTTTGTATGGAATGAACAGCCGAAATTTTATAAGGTGTAGATATGAATCCTAATACGGAACATGAGAAGTTTGCCCAAGAAATTTATCAGGGGTTACTGAACGAAGAAAGTATTAAAGCAATCCAAGTACAGCACAATGTGAAATTGCGCGGTAAATCGGGGCAATTGCATCAGGTTGATGTCTATTGGGAATATGAACTTGCGGGAGTGAATCATAAAGTTGCAATCGAATGCAAGAATTATAATAAACCGGTCTCTGTGGGTAAGGTTCGGGATTTTTATGGCGTTTTATCCGACTTGAATAATGTTAATGGAATTATGGTCACCAAAGTGGGATATCAAAAAGGTGCAAAAGAATTTGCGGCCCACTATGGTATTAACCTGAAGGAGTTAAGACTGCCAAATAAAGAGGAAAGCATAATCGGGCGGTTAGAACTTAATCTTAATATATCCATTACACGACGTTTATTCTTACTGGATGATGAATGGGCCAAATCCAGCATAAATTTGGAGGGTTATAGGAAATATCTTATTTTTTTTTAGTGGGGATAATGATTGGACAACAACTGATTATTTCCCTTTAGAAACATTGCCAGACGCTAAAATATGTGATAAAAATGGCATCCCAATTGTGTCTTTTGATAAGCTTGAGGATAAATTGCCGTCCGAAAATACAGAACCAGAGTATATTTTCAATTTTGAAGATGCTTATGTCGATACTCGGAATATGGGGCGTGTTAAAATCAAAAAGGTGAAATATGTTTTTATACAGGAACGAGAGAAGAAAGTGTTTGATATTGATGCCCGATATTTCATAAAAGCAATTCTAAAAGATGTCTTGAACGGAGAAATAAAAGTTATTGCACCCGGACTGAAATCTACAAAGTAACCCAAAGATTGTTTTAGCAAAAGATTGTCCGGAAATTATTATCTTTGACCTTGTCGAGGTACTCCGCCTCGACAAAATGCAAATAAAATTTGCTTTTATGTGCGGCTTGTTCGTACCTTTGTTACGAAGTATGCCGAAACTCTATATCATAGCGGGTTGCAACGGTGCAGGGAAAATGACTGCATCTATACCGTGTTGCCCGAAATGCTGGGATGCCGGGAGTTCGTCAATGCCGACGAAATAGCAAAAGGGCTGTCGCCGTTCAACCCCGAAAGCGTGGCGATCGAGGCAGGACGGTTGATGCTGCAACGAATGGATGATCTTTTGTCCGAAGGCGAGAATTTTGCGTTTGAAACGACGTTGGCGACCCGTTCCTATGTGAAATTCGTGGAGCGGGCGCAGGCGAAAGGCTATTTTGTGTCGTTGCTCTTCTTTTGGTTGCCGACACCCGAACTGGCCGTCGAGCGTGTTGCGACACGAGTAAGCGAGGGCGGACACAATATTCCGTCGGATGTGATTCGGCGACGTTACGCGAACGGTATTAAGAATTTAACGACCCTTTATACTCCGATTTGTGACTATTGGACAATCTATGATAATAGAGCTGCCGATGGTATTCACAAGGTTGCTTGGGGTGTCAAGGATGAAATAAAAGAGATTGTCGATCCGTTATCTTATCAAAAGATCGTAGGCTATGAGCGAGATTGAGATTAAGCAAATGCAGGAGAAAATCGATGCAGGCATTTTGCTTGCCCAAAAGCGTCTGATTGAAAAGACCAAGAAGGAGGACGGAGAACTGGTTGTCGTGCGCGACGGAAAGGTCGTGCGCATCAAGGCCCGCGATCTGAAATAGGAATTTTGGGTCGGTTGTCCGAATGAATAATCCCCGGCATTTTTGGATGTCGGGGATTCACTTTTCAATTTTGATCGGGTAGGCGGACGGCGTGTGGTACACAAGTGGAACACGCAAAATCGCAACAACTCCCGATAATGGCAAACTGCAACTCTTTGAGTGCGTGGAAAATCCGCTGGAATATAGTTCGTTAAATTTATTGGAAAAAGTAAAATTTAATTCTGGGGGGGGGTGTCGCAAGTTCGAATCTTGTCATCCCGACTAACCAAAAGCCTTGATATTCAGCTGAATATCAAGGCTTTATTCTTACATCACAAACACCCCTATCCGACTTATTCTTTCTCGACAATCGGATTCAGCAAATCGATAGCATTCACGATATGACTCCAGTACGCTCCACGATAACGGTCATAATTATAGTTGATAGCCTTAGCCAATCTAGCATTATCGACATAATCGATATCGAAAGTCAGCTTGATTTCATCCGGAGTCCGCCCCTCCGATATGATCTCCAACGAGCGTCCCGTCCGTTCAAAACTTTGGGCATAACAATAAAATATCTCCGCCAACCCCCAAAGAGCTGCTTTTTGAGCATATCGAGTCGGCTCCTGAAACATTTCCGTCGGAAATATTTGAGGAATACGATCCGCTATCTCCTGAACAGAAAGTTGTTTTCTGGTAATTTGGAAATAAAATCGAGGATCGACCGATCTGATATAGACAAGCATGAGCATTGACTGAGGAAATACATACTGATTGCAGGCGCATGATGACAGCACCAACCGAGCATGTACAAACAACTTCTCGACCTGCCGCAAGGAAAGATTCTTCGCCTTGACGATCTCTTTAGCACATTTTAAAAAACGATCCGAATCATCCAGAAATTCAGCATACGGACGACGGTCTATATCTTCAAGAAACAGCTGGAAACCGAAATATTCATAGAGATATTTGCAATACGATTCGACATCGGGCTCCGGCAGCAGGTATTCTACGTCGATAAACCGGCGCAGATACTCCTCCGCATCAATTAAGTCGCTGCCATAATGCCCTCGTATTGCATTACATAGCTGCACCTTGTCAATGGACAATACAAAAACGATCCCTTTTATAGAGAAAAAGTGCTTGATCCGCTCCAAGATCTCGACCGCATAATCCGGACGACATCTATCCAATTCATCCACGATGAAAACGAGCGGCTTATTCGGGACAGACGCCTCAATAAAATCGGACAGTTCCTTTTTGAAAGCTACGAGTTTGTTTCTTTTATTTTCATACTCGGCAACTTCTGTCTTGAATATCTCCGCACCTACCTCAAGAACATCTTTAGCGACTTCCGCCACTGCCTCTCCGCAGTAATGCTTCACGATCCCTTTGGTTAACGCCGGAATAGCCTTGACGGCAATCTTGCTTCCTATATCCAATATCGAATCTAACGTTTTGGCGGTCTCGGTCGTCTTCAGCCGTTGCAACTCTCCCAGCAATGCGACCATCGGATCGGATATAAAATCGTTCTCCCAAGCATTGAAATAGATCGACTTTATATTCTGCTGTTTCAAATATGCCGCCCACATTTTCACAAATGTGGATTTTCCAGTCCCCCACGCACCGTTAACAGATAAAACGAAGCCATCCGCATAATTTTTTACAATCTGCGTCAATATCTCCGCATTGGGTTTGCGGTTCAATCGGCAATTGACAAATGGATTATCCGTAGGAACGGAAAGGTCGGAATGTCTGTATTTCATATTGCATCATATTTTAAACAAAGATAATGGAATATATTGCAACTTAACATGTTTTTTTAAAAAAAATACCTGAGAAATTGATAGCATGGCATCTCCCTTACGGTTTGAGCAACAACGAAAATGCGGAAAAAGCGTCCAGAAAATCTGAACGCTTTTTAAGGGGGTGGAAGATGGGATTCGAACCCACGACCTTCGGAACCACAATCCGTCACTCTAACCGACTGAGCTACATCCACCATATCGATCGGCTTCGCCAACCGAGGTGCAAATGTAAGGCATTTTTTCGTTCCGTGCAAAAAAATCGCAAGAAAAATGAACCGAACAGGCGAAAAATGACAAAATGTCAGGCTTCGCGCGGGATTTCTGACAGAAAATCCTGCCAAAAGGACCGATAAACCGTTTGGCATATCTCTTGATAAAATGGGAGGTGTCGGCTCTCGTAAGAACCACACAGCGAACAGAAAAGAGATATTCAACAATAACTAAAAAGAAAAGCTATGAACGTAAAACCGTTAGCAGACCGGGTGTTGATCCTGCCCAACCCCGCAGAGGAGAAGACCGCAGGAGGTCTGTTCATTCCCGACACCGCCAAGGAGAAGCCGCTGGCAGGCAAGGTAATCGCCGCAGGTCCCGGCACCTCGGAGGTGAAGATGGAGGTAAAGGCCGGCGATCAGGTGCTCTACGGCAAGTATGCCGGCACGGAGATTCAGATCGATGGGGTGGACTACCTCATCATGAAGCAGAGCGACATTCTGGCAATCATCTAATTCGAAACTTTTCAAGCGTAAACGACAATGGCAAAAGAGATCAAATATAACGTAGAGGCGCGCGAAGCCCTCAAGGAGGGTGTGGATGCGCTGAGCAACGCCGTGAAGGTAACCCTGGGCCCGAAAGGCCGCAACGTGATTATCGACAAGAAGTTCGGAGCTCCTCAGGTCACCAAGGACGGTGTGACCGTAGCCAAGGAGATCGAGCTGGAGGACGCCTTCGCCAACATGGGCGCCCAGATGGTCAAGGAGGTAGCCTCGAAGACCAACGACGACGCCGGAGACGGCACGACGACGGCCACGGTGCTGGCACAGGCCATCATCGGCGTGGGTCTGAAGAACGTGACGGCCGGTGCCAATCCGATGGATCTGAAGCGCGGCATCGACAAGGCCGTATCGAAGGTCGTCGAGTCGCTCCGCTCGCAGAGCGAGGAGGTGGGCGCCGACAATGCCAAGATCGAGCAGGTAGCCACCATCTCGGCCAACAACGACAACAACATCGGCAAACTGATCGCCGAGGCGATGGCAAAGGTCAAGAACGAAGGCGTGATTACGGTCGAGGAGGCCAAGGGTACCGAAACCCACGTAGAAGTGGTCGAGGGCATGCAGTTCGACCGCGGCTATATTTCGGCCTACTTCATCACCGATCCCGAGAAGATGGAGGCCCAGCTGGAGAAGCCCTACATTCTGATTACCGACAAGAAGGTATCGACGATGAAGGAGCTGATGGGCGTTTTGGAGCCCGTAGCCCAGAGCGGCCGTTCGCTGCTCATCATCGCCGAGGATGTCGACGGCGAGGCGCTGTCGGCCCTGGTAGTCAACAAGCTGCGCGGCACCCTGAAGATCGCCGCCTGCAAGGCTCCGGGATTCGGCGACCGCCGCAAGGAGATGCTGGAGGATATCGCCGTACTGACCGGCGCCACGGTCATCTCGACCGACAAGGGCATGAAGATCGAGGACGCCTCTCTCGCCATGCTGGGTACGGCCGACAAGGTTACGCTCAACAAGGAGAACACCACCATCGTGGACGGTGCCGGCGATAAGGCCGCCATCGCAGCCCGCGTGGCCCAGATCCGCGCGTCGATCGAGAAGTCGACCTCGGACTACGACAAGGAGAAGCTCCAGGAGCGTCTGGCGAAGTTGGCCGGCGGTGTGGCCGTCCTCTACGTGGGCGCCGCCACCGAGGTGGAGATGAAGGAGAAGAAGGACCGCGTAGACGATGCGCTGGCCGCCACCCGCGCAGCCGTCGAGGAGGGTATCGTACCGGGCGGCGGTGTCGCCTACATCCGCGCCACGGCCGCACTCGAAGGGATGAAGGGCGACAACGAGGACCAGACCACGGGTATCCAGATCGTGAAGCGCGCCATCGAGGAGCCGCTGCGTCAGATTGTATCGAACGCCGGCGGCGAGGGCTCGGTAGTCGTGAACAAGGTGAAGGAGGGCCAGGGCGCCTTCGGTTACAACGCTCGCGACGACCGCTACGAGGATATGCTCAAGGCCGGTATCATCGACCCGACGAAGGTGTCGCGCGTCGCTCTGGAGAACGCCGCATCCATCGCCTCGATGTTCCTGACGACCGAGTGCGTGCTGGCCGAGAAGAAGAGCGAGCAGCCCGCCATGCCCCCGATGCCTGCCGGCGGAATGGGTGGCATGATGTAATGAATTCCGATTTATAAGCGGTCTCTTCCGCACATCATTCGCGCGGGGTGAATGGGACGTACGCAAGTACTACCCATCCACCCCGCTCTTCGTGATGCACGAAATAGCCTCGCCTAAAATCAAAATTCACACATCCGGTTTAACAAAATCTATCCCGAGATCATTCGAAATTTTTCTCGCGAAGATAGCCACGCCTAAAATCAGAATTCGATCAATACGTCATCCCGAGCGAAGTCGGGGGATCTCGACGTATCACGGCGCACGCCCATCGGAAGCCGCAAGATTACCCATCCCGAACAGAACCGGCGTATATAATAAGGAGCTGTCCGAAATTCATCGGACAGCTCCTTGTCGTATTTCGGCCGAAGATCAGAATCCGCCGTCGACGACCCAGCTCTTTTCGGAGTTGTCGTTGCGCAGGGCCATCATCAGCCGGTCGGACTTGCCGTCGGCGCGCAGGATCTCGCAGGGGACGAAGACACCGGCGTAGTCGCCCGAACGGACCGGCTTGTCTACGGAGAGGATCACGGCCCCCTTGTAGACCGACTTCAGGAGTTCGCGCACCTGGGCGCCGTAGTAACAGAACGCCTCGTCGAGCAAGGTCTCGTCCCAGCTATTCATCGCCTTCAGGATGCGGGTCGCAGCCTCCCGCGCAGAGATTCCGGCCAGGCGGTTGCCCGACGGCCCGCAGGAGAGATCGATCCACTCGATCCCGCCGGGCACGGCCGTCAGCGCGGCCCGGTCGACCGGTTCGTCGTAAGCGATGCGGTCGCTCTCCAATAGGACGACCCGATCTCCGCCAGGCAGGAGCGCCGTGATGCGAACCTCCGTCAGCCGGCCGCTCGCCTTGTCGAAGCGGTACTCCCGAAGGGTGTTGGATTCGCTGATCGAACTATTGAGCGCATAATCGCTCTGCCGGAAATCGCCCTGTGCTGGCATTACCACCCGCAGGCGGACCGTCGGACCCTCTTCATCGACCTCATAGGCCGCCCCCTTCGTGCGGGCGGCGAGACGCTGTTCAGAGAGCATCAGCAAGCGGGGATCGAGCAGGATCTCCAACTCCTCCACGGCGTTGAGCCCACCGGTCGGGGCGAAGAAGCCCTGCCCGGCCTCGGGGCACCACATCCGGATTGTCCTACCGTCGTCGACCACGATCCGGCCCGGCTTTTCCACACGCCAGCGGAGCGTGTCGCCGTATTCGACCGTCACGGTGTGCGGTACGAAATCGAGCCTCGGATCGGTAAAGGAGAAGTTCTCGTGCGGCCGGGTGCGGACCCACAGCTCCATCCGGAAGGTGCGCAGGTCGCTCATGGCGGCCACAGCATTGCCGAAATACTTGCGGGCGGCATAGGCCGGAGTGCGGAGCGAGAGGGTGACGGCCACGACCACCACAGCGGCTGCGGCGATGGAGCCGACCCAGCGGAGGATGCGGCGGGGTGACGGACGCGAGGGGGCCGTGCGGGCCGCAGCGAGGATCCGAGCATCGAAGTCGGGCGACGGTTCCACGACGCTGCGGGGCGTCACGGCATCCAGCACCCTGCGGGCGGTCTGAAGTTCGGCGGCGCAGACAGGACACGAGGCAAGGTGTTTACGCATCGGCTCGGACATGGGCTCGCCACCGGCGAAATCGGCTATTCTCTCTTTGAAATCGTTGCAATTCATCGTTTTTTCGTTTTTACAGATTCAACATCTTTTTCAGATTTCCAATACCGGCAGCGAAGCGGGACTTGACAGTCGTCGCAGGGCAGTCGAGCACCTCGGCGATCTCGGTAAAGCGGAGCGAGGAGTAGACATGCAGGCGGATCGCCTCGGCCTGAGCGGCAGGAAGGTCGCCCAGCAGCGCTTCGATCCGGGCAGCCTCCTCAAGCGCCTCCCGATCCTCGGCAGGATAAGCCCCGTTCGGATCGATCGGTTCGAGACGGGGTGCGCTCCGCCTGCGGCGCAAACGGTCGTTGCAGCCGTTCACCGTGATCCGGAAGAGGTAGGCTTCGGGCTGACGAACCGAGCCGGACGCCAGCGCGGCGAACCGCAGAAAGGCCTCCGACACGACATCCTCCGCCTCCTCGCGGGAACCCAACCGGAAAAAGGCGAAGCGGAAAAGTCGTCCGCGACACTGCTCCACCAGTCGCTCAAGCTCCACGCAAAAATCTGTTCTCTGGTATTCCATGTTTTTCAAGTTTTGGTTTTAACGCGCGTTTCGATTCTAAAGACGCAAGACCGAAGGAAACGACGACGAAAACGATAAAAAAAAGCGTGAAAAAAATTCACGCTTTCATCTCTACGGCTCTTTATCCTCACCCCTTCAGCAGGATCTGCGCCTGCTCCAGGGCTGCGGCGGTCACCTCGGCACCGGACAGCATCTTGGCAATCTCTTGGGTGCGCTCCTCGGCCGAGAGCCTGCGCAGCCGGGTGCGGCCCTGCTCCTTGTAGACCACGAAATGAGAACGGCCCTTCGATGCGACCTGCGGCAGATGGGTGATATCGACCACCTGCATGGATTCGGACAAACTGCTGATGATCTGCCCCATCGCATCGGCGATACGCCCCGACACGCCCGTGTCTATCTCGTCGAAAAGGATGGTCGGCAGCTGCATCCGCTTCGCCAGCAGCACCTTGATGGCCAACATGACACGCGACAGCTCACCGCCCGAAGCGATTCTCTCGACCGGCTGCGGGGCTGCTGTCCGGTTCGAAGAGAAGAGATAGCGCACCTCGTCGCCTCCGGAAGGGGTCAGCGACCCGCTCTCCGTGAGCGAAATCCGGAAAACCGTCTCGGCCATCCCCAGCGACTGCAAGGTCGCAAGGACGCTCTTCTCGAAAACCGGCACCACCTTCGCCCGGGCATCGTGCAGGCGGTCAGCCAGTTCCCGGGCCCTCCGCTCCGCCGCCGCCAGCGCCTCGCGGGCCGCATCGAGCGCCTCGTCGCCGTGGACGATCGCATCCAGCTGCGCCGCATAGCGGTCGCGCACGGCAATCAGTTCCTCCAGATCAGCGGCCCGGTGCTTCCGGATCAGCGAATAGAGCGTAGCCAGCCGGTCGTCCACCGTCTGCAACCGGGCGGGGTCGGCCTCCACGCGCTCGCAGGCCACGGCGACCGTACTCTGTATGTCCTTCAGCTCCTGCAAGGCGGAATGCAGCCTCTCGCCCCACTCTGCCGCCGCCGGATACTGCTCCCGAATATGCGACAAGGCCGTCTCCGAGGCCTTCAGCTGCGGCAGGATACCCGTCTGCTCGTCGTCCAGCGCCCGCTGGAGAGTTCCCAGCGCCTCGCCGATCCGGTCGGCATGGGCCAGCACGGCCTGCTCCTGCTCCAGTTCGGCGACCTCCCCTTCGCGGAGCTTCGCCGACACCAGCTCTTCGACCTGAAAACGAAGCCACTCTTCGTCGCGGCGCCCCGCCTCGGCCGCTTCGCACAGCACTTCCAGTTCGCGCCTCGTCCGCCCCGCCTCGGCATAGGCCCCGGCATATTCGGCACGCAGCGCCCCGTTGCCGCCCAGCGTATCGAGCGCCTCGGTGCGGAACGCCTCCGACGAGAGGATCAGGTTCTGATGCTGGGAGTGGATATCGAGCAGGCGCCCGCCCAGCTCCTTCACCGTGGCGAGCGGTGCGGGCAGGTCGCCCACGAACGAACGGCTCTTGCCGGCCGGCGTGATGATGCGTCGCAGGACGACCTCTTCGTCGTAGTCCAGCTCGTGCTCCTCGAAAAAAGGCTCCAGACCGAGCCCCCGGAGCGAGAACAGCCCCTCCACGACGCAGTTTTTCGCAGCATCCTTCATGGCCGAACCGTCGTTCTTGTTACCCAGCAGCAACCCCAGTGCCCCCAGCAGAATCGACTTGCCGGCACCCGTTTCACCCGTTATGATGTTCAGATGCTCGTCCAGCTCCAGTTCGAGGTGGTCGATCAGCGCGTAATTTTCAACCGTCAGACGTCGTAACATAATCCGATCATTTCAACAACAGGGACTCCATCCGGTCGACGATCCGCGCCGCCACCTCGCTCTTCGGCATCAGGGGAAGCCGCTCGGCGCCCGACCGGTCGATCAGCGTCACCCGGTTCGTATCCACACCGAAGCCGGCACCGGCATCGCGCAACGAATTCAATACGATGAAGTCCAGATTTTTCTTTTCCAGTTTCGCGGCGGCATGCTCCCCCTCGTGGTCGGTCTCCAGCGCGAAGCCCACCAGCAGACGTCCGCCCTTGCGGCGTCCCAGCTCGGTGGCGATATCGCGCGTGCGCTTCAGGGGAATCGACAGATCGTCGTCGCTCTTCTTGATCTTTCGGTCGGCCACCGCCGCCGGGGTATAGTCGGCCACGGCTGCGCACATCACGCCGCCGTCGGCTCCTTCGAAAGCCGCCACGGCAGCCTCGTACATCTCGGCCGCGGTCTCCACCTCCACCCGCTCGACCCCCTGCGGGACGGACAACTGCGTCCGTCCGCTGACAAGCGTCACGCCGGCACCCCGCCGGGCCAATTCCGCCGCCAGGGCATACCCCATCTTGCCGGTCGACCGGTTGGTGATGTAGCGCACGGGGTCTATCGGCTCGATGGTCGCCCCCGCCGTCACGACGAAGCGTTTACCGCTCAGGCTCTTTTTTTTTTCGTCGAAGAGCCCTTCGACGAAGGCTGCGATCCGCTCGGGCTCGGCCATGCGGCCCTTGCCCTCCAGCCCGCTCGCCAACTCGCCGCTGTCGGGCTCGACCACGGCGACGCCGCGCCGGCGCAGCGTCTGCAGATTCTCCTGCGTCGCCGTATGAGCATACATGTCCAGGTCCATCGCCGGAGCGACCGCCACCGGACAACGGGCCGAAAGATAGCTCGTCAGCAGCAGGTTGTCGGCGATGCCGTGCGTCATCTTCGCCAGCGTATTGGCCGTAGCCGGAGCGATGAGCATCAGATCGGCCCACTCGCCCAGCTTGACGTGCGAATTCCAGGCTCCGTTCTCCGGGTCGAAGAACTCCACCAAAATGGGACGGCGCGACAGGGTCGCCATCGTCAGGGGGGTGATGAATTGTTTGGCCAGCGGGGTCATGACGACCTGCACCTCGGCGCCGGCCTTTACCAGCAGACGGCAGAGCGCCGCCGCCTTATAGGCCGCGATGCCCCCCGTGATTCCCAGCAGAATGTGTTTTCCCGATAACATGATTCGGCATTTTTAACGGCGATATCCGGCAGTCGGAAAAACGGCCGGATATTTACCTTCGGATGAAAGCTCGCGGCTACTGGTTGGGAGCAGCCATCTTATAGTCGATCTCGCCGTCGAGGAACTCCTCGGTAGCGATGATGACGGGCTTCGGCAGACGCTCGTAGTAACGGGAAATTTCGATCTGCTCGCGGTTCTCGAAGGTCTCCTCCATGGTGTCCGTAGGCGACGAGAAGTCGGACAACTTCCGGGTAAGCTCGGTCTTGAGCTCGGTCGAAATCTGGTTGGCACGACGTGCGATGATGTTCACCGTCTCGTAGATATTGCCGGTGTCCTTGTCCAAATCCACCAGCTTGCGGGTAATGGTGTTGTTGGGAATGTTCTTCTTGATCTCCATGATTTATAAATCGTTGTCTTTATTGTTCCTGTCCTGGTAGTCCTTTGCCTCCTTCGCCATGCGGTCCAGCTCGCGCAGATGGGGGGAGTCGGGGAATTCGTACTTGAAGGTGTAGTACGAGTCGAGCATCGAGAGATAGCGGTCGGCCTGCTTCGACTCGATCGAGTTGTGGGCCAGCTTGTACCCCGACGAGACGATCAGATACATGATCTCCTCGCGATGCTTCGAGTCGGGGTATTTCTTCAGGGCCCCCTTCAGGGCTACGATCGCCGACTTGTGGCGCCCGATCTTATAATAGGTATAGGCGTTCAGGTACGCCTTGTCGTGCAACCGTTCGGTCAACTCCTGATTGATGAGCCTGAACCGGGGCGTGTACTCGCTGTCGGGATAGTGGGAGATGAACTCCGTAATGGCGATGATCGCCTGCGAGGTCATGGTCTGATCGCGCTTCGGACCGGGCGAGAGGTAGTAGTAGCACATGGCGTGAAAACCCTCGGCATCCTCGATGAAGACGCTTCGGCCGAACTTGCGGCGGAACTGGTCGAACAGCTCGACGGCCGTATCGTAGTCGCGGTTCTTGTACTTGCAGTGGGCGTTGTAGAAGAGGATGCTGTCTTCGCGCGGCGTTCCCGGGTAGTAGGGCAGCGCCCCCTCGAACAGGGTCGAGGCGCGGCTCCACTTCTTGGCCTCGTAGAGCTCCAGCGCCTTGGCATAGATCAGATCCGGCTTGCCGCTCTTGAGAATATTGCTCGTTCCGGCACATCCGGTCAGGAGTGCCGCCAGGAGAATCACCCCTGCGAAATATGACGATAGCTGCTTCATCGATAAAAATTTTCCCGTACCCTGTTCAATGCGCATAAGCGCACAAAGTTACGCATATTTTTTTTATTTCGAACGAGATTCCGCCGGATTTATTACATTTTTCGCCTTTTTTACCGGCCCGCCCCGCCCGAGCGGCAGCCGGCAGCACAAAAAAACGAGGAGCCCGACCTGTCGCCGGGCTCTCTCGCGTGCGTCCGATTCGGACAAGCGGACTATTTCGTCGCCTTGACGAAAGTGCCGTCCTTGTCGAAATCCAGATAGGTATTGTCGGCCAGACGCAACCGGTAGCCGTCGGAGGTGGTCTCCATCATAACGACCGACTGACCGGGGTACTTACCGCTGGTGTAGCTGCGCACCTTGTTCGGGATCAGCGACATAGGGATCGACCCGTTCTTCATGATGATCTGCGAGCAATCGCCGCTGCCACCCTCGAACGACACCTGGTTACCGCTGTTGAAGTAAACGGTGTACTTGTCCCACGATGCCTCGCGGTCCATCTCCACGCGCTTGATCTTCTCGGAGGAGAAGTTGCGACGGATGAACTCCTGCGAGTTCTGGGGCAACTTGTCGAAATTTACCTCCTTCGGTGCGGCGGTTACGCCCAGGGCAGTCGCAACGCAAGCGACAAACAAGAAAAATTTTTTCATGACTTTTAGTATTTAAGTGAATAAACCATACTCCGAACCCTGCAAATCGTATTCCATTTCGAACTTCTTCATACGAAAAGCTCGGATCGGAGCGTTGCTCAGGGGCGTAAGTAGCGGATTCGTTTGGCAGTTCGGAAAATTATCCTTACCTTTGTGGGCTTTCGCGCACGCGCGGAGGCAATCCCCTATTTATTAACTTTTTAACGAGCGATTGCATCGCAACCAAATTTTTCCGCAATGGAAGAGAACAAAACTGTAGTTTCGAACGAGAATTTCGACTGGAATGCGTTCGAAAATGATCTGGGCGTTTACAACCAGTCCAAGGACGAAATCGCCGAGGAGTACAACAAAACCCTGTCGAACGTAGCCGTAGGCGAAGTCGTAGAGGGTACCGTCATCGGAATCACCAAGCGCGAGGTGGTCGTAAACATCGGTTACAAGTCGGAGGGTATCATCCCCGTGGCCGAGTTCCGCTACAACCCCGATCTTCAGATCGGCGACAAGGTGGAGGTTTACGTCGAGTCCGCCGAGGACAAGAACGGCCAGCTGGCCCTCTCGCACAAGAAGGCCCGTCAGCTCAAGAGCTGGGATCGTGTCAACGAGGCTCTGGAGAACGACGAAATCATCAAGGGTTACATCAAGTGCCGCACGAAGGGCGGTATGATCGTCGACGTATTCGGTATCGAGGCCTTCCTGCCCGGTTCGCAGATCGACGTGAAGCCCATCCGCGACTACGACATCTACGTAGACAAGACCATGGAGTTCAAGGTCGTGAAGATCAACCAGGAGTTCCGCAACGTGGTCGTATCGCACAAGGCCCTCATCGAGGCCGAGCTCGAGGCGCAGAAGCAGATCATCATGTCGAAGCTCGAGAAGGGTCAGATCCTGGAGGGTACCGTCAAGAACATCACCTCCTACGGCGTATTCGTAGACCTGGGCGGCGTGGACGGTCTGATCCACATCACCGACCTGTCGTGGGGCCGCGTAAGCCACCCCGAGGAGATCGTGGCGCTGGACCAGAAGATTCAGGTCGTCATCCTCGATTTCGACGATGCCAAGAAGCGTATCGCACTGGGTCTGAAGCAGCTGACCGCACACCCCTGGGAGGCGCTGGACGCCAGCCTGAAGGTGGGCGACATCGTGAAGGGCAAGGTGGTCGTCATGGCCGACTACGGCGCATTCGTAGAGATCGCCGCCGGCGTCGAGGGTCTGATCCACGTGTCGGAGATGTCCTGGAGCCAGCACCTGCGCTCGGCACAGGAATTCATGAAGGTAGGCGACGAGGTAGAGGCCGTCGTGCTGACGCTCGACCGCGAGGAGCGCAAGATGTCGCTGGGTATCAAGCAGCTCACTCCCGATCCCTGGGCCGACATCGAGACCAAATATCCCGTCGGCACCCGCTGCAACGCCAAGGTGCGTAACTTCACCAACTTCGGCGTATTCGTCGAGATCGAGGAGGGCATCGACGGTCTGATCCACATCTCCGACCTGAGCTGGACGAAGAAGGTGAAGCACCCGGGCGAGTTCACCCAGATCGGCGCTCCCATCGAGGTCGTCGTGCTGGAGATCGACAAGGACAACCGTCGTCTGTCGCTGGGCCACAAGCAGCTGGAGGAGAACCCCTGGAACGGCTTCGAGAGCCAGTTCACGGTCGACAGCGTGCACGAGGGCACCATCACCGAGCTGACCGAGAAGGGCGCCGTCGTATCGCTGGGCGAGAACATCGAGGGCTTCTGCCCCGCCCGTCACCTCACCAAGGAGGACGGCTCCACCCCGAAGGCCGGCGACAAGCTGGAGTTCAAGGTGATCGAGTTCTCGAAGGGCACCAAGCGCATCACCCTGTCGCACGTCCGCGTGTACGAGGAGGTGAAGCGCGCCGAGGTCGCTGCCGAGAAGGCCGAAAAGAAGGCTGCCGCCGAGGCTACCAAGTCTTCGGTCAAGAAGATCAACGCTTCGGTAGAGAAGACCACGCTGGGCGACATCGCCGGTCTGGCCGCTCTGAAGGAAGCCATGGAGGCCGCCAGCAAGGAGGAGTAATCCCCCCCGGCACCGCATAGCCGCGCGGGCCGTCCGAATCGGACGGCCCGTGTTTTTTTCGTGGAAATTTCCGCCCGATGCGGAGGCTGCCGCGACTGTTGATGATGAAATTCCGCCCGTTGGTTGATTTCGTTTTTTAATTGGACGAACTATTTCTATTTTTGCCGTATATTCTCTTCGGAGCGGTACGCTCCGGGAGCCTCGAACGAAAACGAAACAAACGGATAACATGAAAAAAGCAGAGTACACGGAACCCCGTATGGAGGAGTTTTTACTCGTCGTCGAAACGGGTTTCGCCGGATCGTACCAGATTCCGGAACAGGGAGAAGACGACGGATTCGAAGATACGTATTAACAGAAAGGGTGAAAGCGAAATGAAGAAGAGACTTTTATGGATCGCCGCGCTGCTGATGGCGGCCGGCTGTTCCGATACGAACGAAGAGCTGCTCGCCCCGAACGGGGAGACCGAGCCTGAATTTACGCCCGAAATCCATTACGTGCGGGTCGGTGCCGCAACGGACGGCGACGTGCGCGCCTCTTACGATGAAAACCTGAGAACCTACTGGGAGACGGGCGACCGGATGCTGGCGCTGATGGGCCTCACCCCTCAGACGCTGTGGAGCGGTTACAACAGAACCTACACGGCCGGCACGATCGCGCTGGAGTCCGGAGCCGGCACGAACGAGGGTATCTTCGCAGGCAGCTTGGAGACTCCGTGGACCGACAAGGGCGACCAGTATTTCCACTTCGCCTACCCGGCCGAAGCGGGCACGCTCACGCTGCGGGCCAATTCGGGATTCAATGCGAAGCACCCGGCCACCTGCTCGATCACGATCCCTGCAGAGCAGAGCGGTCGCTGGGTCCCCTACATGTGGGCGACGACCGGCGAGAAGAGCTCGTGGGACAAACTCGCACACGTTAAATTCAACATCCTGAACGGATCGCTGGCCATCCGGGCCTACGAGAACGACCGGACGACCACCAAGCAGTTGAGTGCCGTCACAATCCGCGTAACGGGCTCAGGCTCGCTGGTCGGTACCTACACCGCCACGACGAACGACAGCTTCGCGAATGCGGAGTTTCAGCTGACGAACGCCGGCCAGACCCTTACGGCCACCGGGCTGGAGCGTCTGGAAAAGGTCGGCGGCCTGTACGAATACCGGCTGAACGTCGTGCCGGGAGAGGTCGATGGGCTGGAGCTGACCCTTACGGGTGCCGACGGCACGGTCGTCACGCGCCGCGCGAACGCCAAGACCTTCCGAGCCAACACCCGCAGCGGACTGAACGTCTACTGGGACGACGCCACGATCACGATGGACCGCGCGACCTCGTGGTTCGAGGATCAATCGCTCGAAGGCGGCCTGCTCTACCTGCAGGCAACGGTAGCGGGCACGACGGCGGTCGAGGAGATCGGCTACACGCTCGACGGCACGGACCACCCCGTTTCCGCCGCCACCGCACTGGACGAGCGCATCGCCCTCCCCGCCGGAAAATACGTTGTCGGCGCCTACGCAAAAGTGAACGGCAAAACGATCCGCTCCGAATCGAAAGAGACGATCGTCACACCGGTACCCACCCTGACGAACGCCATCCGCTCCTCCTGCACGAACAACGGCCTCTACCGGACAACGAACTCGCTCGAAGGCAACAGGATTGAGGTCTCCTACACCCTCTCCGACCCGTTCTTCACCGAGGTGCTCGCCTCCGTCGAATTGGTATGCGACGAAGGGACGCTGCTCGACCTGCTGAAGGAGTCGGTCTATGTCTCCTCGGACCTGCGCACCTGCAAAGGTTGCCGCGCTGTCGCCGAGCTGCAGAACGGCTACCGAATCGAAGGCACCCCCTACGACACGACCCTCTCCGGCATCCCTTGCGACTATCAGTTCTACGGGAAGAACGATAGCAGTCTGGGGCAGGAGGGCTGGATTACCAGCCGCACCAAATGGAACTCCTCCTATCTGGATCTCATCAACAACGACGCCACCACGGCCAAGAGATTCTGCATGCCGGAACAGGACGAGATCTCATATGAACTGAATCTCAAGTACTATTATTACGTCTGGAACTTCAAGAAGCGTTCCGCCACGATCTATGCAGGCGCCTCCGCCTCGCAGAACGGTCCGTCCGACAACGCCTCGGCCCACACCATCGAGAGCAATGCCAACGCCGGGCAGCTCGGCCGGACGAATCTGAACGGATCGGTCCTGCTGGAGCCCGGAAAAGCATGGTTCATGATTTCGCACAACAATCCGGACGCATCGGGTAACACCTATTTGGGATTGCACACCCTCCACCTGCAGTACGCCCATCCGGACGAGTAAACTTCCGAAGTACGAACATTTTAAAGGGAGTGTGCCGAAAATCATATTCCGGCACACTTCCTTTAAAATGTCCAAGCCCCCGGGATAACGCACCTGCGAGCAATGAAGGGGGTATATCGTTATCTCCGGAACAGGCACCGTTTTTGCGACGGCGGAAGGAAAATCATACGACGATGCATGCAACCCCCGCGACCGCCCGCTCCTATTGGCCGCATATCCTGCTGCTGATCTGCAACCTGATCTGGGCGATGGACTATCCGTTCTACCACATTCTGGCGCCCGACTACCTCCATCCGATGACCCTGCTGACGCTCTCGCTGCTGGTGACGGCCCTGCTCTCGCTCACCCCGCTGATCCGCCAGCGGGCCGAACGGGTCGATCCGCACGACATTCCGAAGCTGGCCGCAGCCGCCCTGCTGATCGGCGTGATGCGCAAAGGATTTCTGATGTTCGGTCTGTCGCGCACCTCGCCTATCGACGGATCGATCATCAACACGCTGGGGCCGCTGCTGATTCTGGTGCTCTCGGTTGCGATAGGAATCGACCGTTTCACCAAACTCAAGGTCGCCGGACTGGCGCTCGGGCTCTCCGGAGCCATTGCCGTCATCCTCTGGGGCGGCAGCGCCTCGCACGAACACTCGGGGCTCGCCGGCAACCTGATGATTCTGGGCGGCGTGGCAGCAACGGCCGTCTATACCGTCTGGTTCAAGAAACTGCTGACGAAATACCGGGCGACGACCGTCCTGATGTGGGTCTACTGCATAGCTGCCGCCGTCACGCTTCCCTTCGGCATCGGCCCCGCCCTGCACACCGACTTCTCAGCCTGGGACACCCGGGCCATCGTCGCCTTCCTCTTCGCCATGTGCTTTCTGACCTACCTGCCCAACTACCTCTTCAACCGGGCGCTGCAAGGGGTGAAGCCCGCCGTCACGGGCATCTACAACTACCTGCAGCCCATAGCGGCCATCGCCGTGTCGGTCGCCATGGGGCTCGACCGCCTGCATGCGGATACAATCTTCTTCGCTCTGCTGACCTTCACCGGCATCGGGCTCGTGATCGGCTCCTACACCCGCGAACGGAGTTAGCGGCAACGAAAAAGGGCTGTCCGGATTCGGACAGCCCCATCACTTCTAAAGGTATCGGAGGAACTACTCCTCTGCGGCAACTACGCTGAACTTGATGGCAGCCTTCACCTCGCGGTGCAGTTTGGCTACGGCCTCGTACTCGCCTACGGTCTTCACGCCCTCTACGGCAATCGCCTTGCGATCCACCTCCACGCCCTTGGCGGCCAGCGCCTCGGCCAGGTCGGTCGACGTTACGGCACCGAAGATCTTGCCCTCCTCGGCCTTCACCGTGATAACGAGAGGCAGGTTGGCGATCTTCTCGGCCAGCGCCTGGGCGTCGGCCAGGATCTTGGCGTCCTTGTGGGCGCGCTGCTTCAGGTTCTCGGCCAGCACCTTCTTGGCGGCAGCCGTTGCGGCCTTGGCATAACCCTGAGGAATGAGGTAGTTGTTGGCATAACCGGGCTTCACGTTCACGATGTCGTTGGCGTAGCCCAAATTCTCGATGTCTTTGATCAGAATGACTTCCATAATACTCTCCTCCTCTTAATTATTTCATACAATCGGTTACGAAGGGCAGGATGGCGAGGTGACGGGCACGCTTCACGGCCTGAGCCACCTTCTTCTGGAACTTCTGCGAGGTACCGGTCAGACGACGGGGCAGAATCTTGCCCTGCTCGTTGAGGAACTTCTTCAGGAACTCTCCGTCCTTGTAATCTACATACTTGATACCCAACTTCTTGAAACGGCAATACTTCTTCTTCTTGACGTCAACCGAAACGGGATTGAGATAGCGAATCTCAGACTGCTGTGCATTGTTCTCCTGTGCCATAGCTTACTCCTCCGACTTGTTAGAAAGTTTCGCACGACGCTTCTCCGAGTACTCTACGGCGAACTTGTCCTGCTTGAAAGTTAAGAACCGGATGATGCGCTCATCGCGGCGATACTGGGTTTCGAGGGTGTTGATGATCGAACCCTCGCCGGTGAATTCCACCAGGAAGTAAAAACCGGTGGTCTTCTTCTGAATGGGATAAGCGAGCTTCTTGAGGCCCCACGACTCCTTGTTCACAATCTGACCGCCGTTCTCGGTAATGACACCCTGGAATTTGTCAGCGACCTCCTGAACCTGTGCATCGGACAGGACCGGCGTGACGATGAAAACGGTTTCGTAATTGTTCATGACGTTTAATAAATTAAATTCATTCGCTTTATTAGCGGCGCAAAGGTAGGAATAAAAAATCGATTTCACAACTCCCCTCCGGATTATTTCGCTCGCGGACAAAGGAAAAGGGGACGATTATAGGAATCGTCCCCCTGTTTGCGGGCAACCGCACGCCGTCAGCGGTCGATATCGATCAGGTTGAACTGCAGATCGAACTTCAGGTCGGTGCCGTCGTCGAGCTCCACCTCCCAGTCGCGGCGGTCGCGCTCGATCTTCACGACCTTGCGCTCGGGAAAGCGCTTTTCGATCAGGCGGGCGATCCCGGAGGGAACCAGTCCGGCAGGCAGGGCGCGCGGCGTGCAGTCGATCTCCTTCCACTCGCCGTTACCCAGGAAATCGATCTCCGTACCGTCGTAGAATTTCACCTCGTAGACCGACCCCAGCCACTCGTACTCCTGTTTCACCGAGGCTACCTGGTCGGCATCGAAATAGCGGTTCACCGTCGCACGGGCCGCCTCGGGCAGCTCTTCGAACCGGATCAGTTTGTCGCCCGCGGCCCACGACGCCGCCCAGACGACCAGTCCCATGAGGGACAAAACGATTTTTTTCATAGACGCAATCTTTTACTATTCACAATCCTTTCCGCAAATATAATACAAAAGCGGCTGCCCCGGAGCGGCGGCGGCAAAAAAACGGCAGGCACAATCGACCAAAGATATACTTATAATACCAATTTTCAAGAATTCGGGTACAAAAAATTTGGCCGACGGGGTTTATTACTTTACTTTTGCACCGATTTTTTGTACCAAATGCCGGTTTCCCGATCCGGGTGCGGCCGGCAGAACAAACTAAAAACGAAATTGATTATGAAGAAATTTTTCCTCGCCGTCGCAGCCGTCGCATGCAGCCTGTCGGCCGCTGCCGAAGGGTATCAGGTCAACAACCTCTCCTCGCGTCAGAACGGTATGGGCCACGTAGGCACGGCCATGAAGCTGGGCTCCGAATCGGTCTGGTTCAACCCCGCTGCCGCCGCCTTCCAGCAGTCGAAGTTCGACATCTCGTTCGGCGTGACGGGCATCGCAGCGAAGGCCACCTACACCTCGCTGCCCGACTACCGGGGCGGCGAACTCTCGCGCGCGGTCTCCGACAACAAAATCTCCACGCCGCTCTACTTCTACGCCAACTACAAGCCGACGGAGTGGATGTCGGTCGGTCTGGCTTTCAACACCCCCTTCGGCTCCTCGATGAACTGGGGCAACGACTGGCAGGGGGCCCACCTGATCCAGCAGATCGATCTGGCGTCCTATAACTTCCAGCCCACCGTGTCGTTCCGCATCGGCAAGCACCTCTCTGTCGGTGCCGGCCTGATGGTTACCTGGGGCAGCTTCGACCTCTCCAAATCGCTACTGCCCGTGGGCGCCTCCACGAACGCCACCCTCAACGCGCTGGCCGGACGGTTGAACCCCGCCCTGGCGGGCACCACCCTCTTCGATGCCGCCGGCAACCGGGCCATCGCCTCGGTCGACCTGGAGGGCAAGGCGAAGGCCGGCGTAGGTGTCAACGTGGGCATCATGTGGGACATCAACGAGCAGTGGTCGCTGGGCTTCACCTACCGTTCGCGCATCGACATGAAGGTGGACGACGGTTCCATCGGCCTGCGTCTGATCGATAATCCCCAGATCGCCGCCGTCGTATCGCAGGCCCTGCCTATGGTCATGGACGGACTCACCCCCGAGGTGGTCGCCGCCTCGAAAATCAAGACCGAACTGCCCCTGCCCGGCTCGCTGACGTGGGGCGTCAGCTTCCGCCCCGTGCAGAAGTGGGAGTTCGCCGTCGACCTGCAATACGTGCTGTGGAGCGCCTACGATCGGCTCGATGTCGACCTGATTCTGCCGACCGGCGTGACGGTCCCCCTCCAGCAGAGCGAAAAGAACTACTCCAACACGCTGGCCTTCCGCTTCGGCGGCCAGTACCACGCCCTGCCCTGGCTCACGGCCCGCATGGGTATGTACGTGGACGAGAGCCCCGTCAGCAGCGACTACCTCAACCCCGAGACCCCCTCGATGACCAAGCTCGCCTACACGGCCGGACTGACATTCCGCCCTGCGAAATTCTGCTCGCTCGACGTGGCCTACGGATTCGTGAAATCGGCCGATCCCGAGCGCACGGGCTCGACCCCCGCCACCAACATCATCACGGGCGACATCTCGGCCTTCTCGGGCAACTACACGGCCCGCGCGCACACCTTTTCGATCGGAGCGCGGTTCTCGTTCTGATATTTGAAAAAAATTCGTATATTTGCGGTGCGGTTCTTCGGAATCGCACCGTTTTTGTCCGTTGCAGGACAAAACAACCGTTACGAAACAGAGCATGAAAATCGAATTCGACATCCGGCTCGACAAGAGCCCGCAGCCTACGACAGACGACGAACGCTTCATGCGCATGGCCATCGACCTCTCGAAACGAAGCGTCGAAAAGGGCGGCGGTCCGTTCGGGGCCGTCATCGTGCGCGACGGCGAGGTCATCGCCTCCGGCTCGAACAGCGTCACCCTGCTGAACGACCCCACGGCCCACGCCGAGGTGTGCGCCATCCGCGAGGCCTGCCGCCGCGAAGGGACCTTCAGCCTGAAGGGCTGCACCATCTACACCTCCTGCGAGCCCTGCCCCATGTGCCTGAGCTCGATCTACTGGGCCGGGATCGACCGTATTTTCTACGCCAACACGCGCGGCGATGCCGCAGCCATCGACTTCGACGACTCGTTCATCTACGACCAGATTCCGATGGATCCGGCCGACCGGACCATCCCCTCCGTACAACTGCTGCACAAGGAGGCGCTGGAGGCTTTCCGCCTCTGGGACGAAAAGAGCGACAAGGTGGAATATTGACGATACCGAACCGCACGCATGGCGGTCCGCAACGGCTCCATAGTTCAAGGGATAGAACGAGAGTTTCCTAAACTCTAAATTCGCGTTCGAGTCGCGGTGGAGCTACTTGAAACCGGGGAAGACGATGTCTCCCCCGGTTTATTTTGCCCGGACCCGAATCAATCCAGCAGCCCGTGCGCGTCGGCATAGCGGACCGCCTCCATCGAATTGCCGGCATTCAGCTTCTCCAGAATCCGCTGCGTATCCAGAAGAGCTTCGAACTGTTGCTGAGAGACTTCAGTTTACATTGTCCCGGCAAAACCCCAGATACGCTATCCCCCTATATTTTCGCGACATACGCCCATAAAAAAAGGAGGCGGCCGATGTTTCGGCCGCCTCCCTCCAGCATCGAACCGCTATCGATGCAGCTTGCACTTGGGCATTTGAGCCGCCGAGGCGGATTCGGTGATATCCAGCACGAGCATCGGACCGTTCCACTCGCCGCGAATGGCATGACCGCCATCGTCGGTCGCATCCACGACCACCTTGTAATCGTCACCGCTCTTCGTAATGGTGAAGCTGCCGCTGTCGATGGGCGCCATGTCATAGGGCGTACCATCGGGATCGAGGCGCGAGAAGTCGGCAAACCAGGAATAGAGCGTATCGCCCGTGTAGAGCATGAAGCCGGGGAATGCGACGCAGTTGCCCGGAGTCCAGCCCATCGTGTAGGTTCCCGAAGGAACCGATGCAGCGCCCTGCCCCTTGGCTACCAATATCTCGAGAGTCATATAATGACCGGCGATAGGAGCCTGGGTATTCGGATCGAGATTGATCCAGATCATCCACGAATCGTAGTCGGGATAGAGATAGGAGCCCATGTAGAAGGCCACGCAGCTGGTTCCGGGTGCGAACGACAGATCGACATCCTTCGTCAGGGTCGACAGCGGACGCTGCGGCAGCGGGAAGTTCTGCGAAGTATCATTGTCGTTGTAGTTCTTCATGCGGAACTCGCCCTCGTAACGGCCCGTTACGGGTACGCCCTCCTCGGTCTTGAAGTCGAAATCGAACCGGTAGGTGTCGGCACCCGTCTTGGTTACGGTCATCGTTCCCTCCGTGAGCAGGCCGCGGGTACGGATGCCCGTTCCGCTGTCGATGTAGGTGATATGGGTATCGACCGGATAGACGGTGCCCAGGAAATCCATCATCTGACCCGGATCCAGCGTCATCGGGATGGCGGTCGACGAACTCGCCTTACCGGCCGTAATCGTGTAGACGCCCTCCTCGAGCGGTGCGGGATCCTGATTGTAGTCGACGAGCTTGTGCATGTAGGGAGAGAGCTTGAGCATATAGCCGTCGGTCTGGAAATCCTCGCCCGACACATCGCCCGTGTAGAAGGTAAGGCTCATGTCATCGGCATGGGGCATCCACCAGCAGCCGTAGTAGCGGGTCGAGAAGGCACTATAGTGCTCGAAGGTCACGTCCACCGGCTCGGTGAACACGCCCGCATTCGACGAACCGGCGAATACGAACGAGATGCGGCCCTCGTAGGTCGCCTTGATCGGACGGCCGTCCAGCAGCACCATTACAGCGGTGATCTTATACCCGTCGGCATCCTCCTCGACCGTCACCACGCCGTCCAGCATGGGCTGAGGGGAGACCTTGTTGTCCTCGCGCGTGTAGAAAACCGAATAGGTATTGGTCCAGGTACCCGGCACACCCTCTTCGCCGCTCACGGTGTACTCGCCAACCGGAAGATGGATATCCGACTGGTCGGGAGCCATCTCGCCGTAGAGGTCGAGCACGATCATCACGTCGCCGTTCTGCGCGGGTTCGCCGTTGGAATCGGGGCGGGCATTACCGATCGTCACCACGTAATTGGCTACCTGGGTGTTGCTGTCGAAGGAGTACTCCGCGAAGGAGAGGTAGTTGAGCTTCATATCCTCCAGCGACCCCATTCCGGAGTCGGTCGTCGACATCTCCAGCGGCTCGGAGAGCTTCGTCGAACCGTCCCCGCCCTTCACGGCCGCAACGATCCGATATTCCGTATTCGACTCCAGACCGGTGATCTTCTCTGCCGAAGCGGCATTGAGCGTAGCCACCGCCGTTCCCGATGCAAGAATCTCATCCGCCGCAGGCAGCGTCTCCCCCTCCTTCATACATACATAGGAGCAGGCCACGGCACCCTTCGTAGTCACCGTAAAGTTCAGTTCGTAGTATCCGGCGGCACCTTTCGTCAGGTTCACCGAGAGTCCGGAAACAGGTACGGGCGGCACTTCGGGTTCGCTGTCGGAGCAGGCGGGCAGGAAACCGCAGCAAAGAACGACCGCACCCAGGAGCGCAACCGTCCGCAACAAGAAATTCTTCATCGTCATTTTAGTTGTTAAGTGAAACATTTTTCTGTCCGGCGCCGCCGCATCCGCGGAAAACCTCTGTCCGGCGGAGCGATTGCCGTCAACGTAAAGATAGAATATATTTTCGAATCATGCAAGCATTTTCGTCCATCGGAAGCATTTTTTTCGCCGACAGGTTCGCCGACCCGAAAAAAAATGCGGATCCGGCTTTGGCCGGATCCGCAGATAGCATTGCCGCACGGGCGGCAGGCGAACGGACTACAGGTTCTTAATCACCACCGTAAACTGGGTGCCGTAAGAGTTCCCGTTCACGGGGCCCAGGTTCACGGCGCTCCCGTCCTCCGCACGGGCAATCACGTTCTCGAACTGGAACATGTAGCCGTTGCCCGATTTGGATATGCCGATGCGGCCCGACTCGATTTCGAAATCCTTATCAGGATCGGTCACCTCGACACCCCAACGAAGATACCGTCCACTGAACGTATTGTTCGTACCGCCGTTTGCGTCGAAAGTATATACGCCTGCACCGAAGGGGTCGGCATAAAAATCGATCGTAAGCGGACCGTTCAAGGTGTGGAAGACGATCTGATAGTGATTGCCGTCGTGGGCCTTCAGTTCCGCCTCATTAATACCGTAGAGGGGATATTCGATCGGCTCGGTAGAAATGCCGCCACCGTAGCACGGGCCCTGATAGGAACCGACGAATATCTTCGTCTCCTCGTCGGACATAGTCACAAGTTGGAAAGCGATCTCGTTGATATCCTGATCGGGCATTGCCGACAAGACACTGATCCAGCTCTTTTCAGGAACGATCATCCCATATGCAGGCTCGATGCCCGGAGTATCCCGATACATGACGACACTATTTGAAAAATCGATCACGCCATCACTTTCGGCAGGCATGCCCGAGAAGAATCCGTTCAGGTAATCCATGCTCGTCTCGGTTTCGAGGAACAAGGATCCGCACCATGTAAACTCCTCCATCATCAACTCCATATTCGTAGCGGGCACGTCGGCAAGAACAACCATACCGGACGTATCCATCCAGGAAATCTGCGGATAGATCTGCCCCAGCTGAACCACTTCGGGCATATTCTCGATAGGACCTTCGTAAACGATATGGAATTTCGTACCGTTGTCACCGACTGCATTGGCATCGATATGATAGATATTGTTCTCCAACATCACATCGATCTCGCATGCGGTCAGGACATCGGCGGTAGGATTGCCGTAATAGCCCGAAATCGAGGTTTTCGGAAGCAGCGTGCCCCACTCCAGCGAATAGTTATTCGACGGGAGGTAAGCAGCTTCGGCACCGGCCTGGAAATCGAATACGATTTCGTAGCTCCAGTCGGCATTGTTCAGCTTCACGTAGAATTCGCCGGGCTGCGGGTCTCTGATATCCATCAGAATAGCCTGCGAAATGACGATCTCCACGGCTTCGGCAGCAGCTTTGGTACCGGCCACCTCACCGTCGAAGAGAATGCTGAACAAACGTCCACCGGCCGTCAGCTGACCTTCGATATGGTAGAACACACCGCCCATTTCGGTCGTCTCCTCCAGGTCGGCCTCGACAAACAGTTCGCCCTCCTCGATGGCGAGCGTCTCGCCGCCGATCTTCAGATAGCTGTACTCGTTTTTGCGCAGTGTGCCGGGAGTAGTGCCATCTGCCACCGTAAACTCGTACGAAGGCAGGTAGTCGCTGCCGGCCGACTCGATATAGAGATCGAAAGCAGCTTCGTTACCCTCGGCATCGGTCAGAGTCAGGCCCCAGTTGTTCGCCGCAGAAAATTCAGCCTGAGCCGCCTCGGCCCAGAACTCCTCGATCTCGACCACCTCGCCGGTGGTCTTGGCCTTCAGCGGCTCGGAGAGCACGGCCTTTCCGTCCTCGCCCTCCACGGCAGCGTAGATCACATACTCGGTTCCGGGGGTAAGCGGCTCGGCAACCAGCGTCTGCGCGCCTTTGGGATCAGCAGAGGTGCAGCCCAGCACCTGTTCGGCGGTCACCTCGCGACCGTTATCCTCGAAGTAGACCCAGGCAGCCTTGACGGCATTCACGGGAGTGAGCGTGAACTCGATGGCCTCGTCGGACACCTTTCCGAGCTCCAGCGTCACCGACGCCTCCTTCACGGAAGGTTCGGGCTGGGGAACGGGATCCGGCTCATCGTTGTCCGAACAAGCGGTGAACGCAACAGCGGTAGCCAGTAACGACACCATCAGAGAAAAAAGTCTCAAATTTTTCATCTGCAATCTGAATTTAAGTTAAAAATAAGGTTTCCGACCCGAATCCGACCGATTTGTCAGGCGACCCGATCGGGGTTTCGTTTGACAAGATAAGAATTTTTTCTCTAAATCCAACACCCCGCAGCAGAAAAAGCGGTGAATAACAACCAAATCCGCCTTTCGAACCGCAATCCTGCCGGCCCCGAAACGAAAAATCGAAGCCCGGAACGCCCCCTCCGACTTTCAATTCGTCAGTTCCTGAGGCATTCCAGGCCCTTTTTATTTTTTATTAAAAATTTTCCCTGCCGGGGAAAAATCGCATGTACTGACGCCGTTGGGCGAGCGGATCGTCCGAATCCCCGTAGTCCATGCGGGCGCGAAACTCTTCGATCCGCCCGAAGCCGTGCCGCTCGGCCCAGCCGTCCAGATAGCGGTTCATGCGGCCGATCGCCTCGAAGCCGGAGCGGTGGATGGCCGTACAGACCTCCACGGCGCAGGCCCCGGCCAGCAGGGACTTCACTACGGCCTCGCCGTCGTGCACCCCGGTCGTGACCGCGACATCCAGCTGCGGCAGCGCCCGGACCGCAAGCGCTGCGCTGCGCAGCACGTTCCGCAGTTCGGTGGGCTGGCTGTAGGGGTCTCCCGGCGTGAAAACCATCCGCTCCACGTCGATATCGGGTTCGAAGAAACGGTTGAAGAGCACCACACCGCGGGCTCCACGGGCCAGCAGCGCGTCGGCGAGGTGGAGGAAATTCGTCAGGCGCATCGGGAGCTTCACCGACACGGGAATGGCGACGGCCTCCGTCACAGCCTTGACGATCCCGGCGTAGGAGCGCTCGACCTCCGCGGCGGAGAGATCCCGGTCCGTCGGTTGCAGAAAGATATTGAGCTCCAGCGCATCCGCACCGGCACGCTCGATGTCGGCGGCATAGTCGACCCACGACGACGCCTCGCCGATGCAATTCAGGCTGGCGATGATCGGAATCCCCGCCCGGCGCACCCGCTCGATCAGCCGCAGGTGCTCGGCCCGGTAGGCGTCGTCCAGATAGCGTTCGAGATATTCGCCGGCATCGGTGGTCGGAACGGCCGGATCGGCCATCGACGCGGCCTGATGCAGGATCTGCTCCTCGAAAATCGATTTCAGCACCACGGCGCCCGCCCCCTCGGCGGCACACCGTTCGATCGTGTCGGCATGAGCCGTCCAGGGCGAACTGGCAACGATCACGGGGCTCGGCAGCTCCAGCCCCAGATAGAAGGTTTTCATAATGCGGCAGATTTTCCCCATCCCGAACCAATTTCGTGCCGAACTGCCTCCGCCGTTATACCCTATTATTTAAGGTATTATATGGATAGCCGTCGCCCGCCTACCTTTTGTAGCCGATGGGACGGCGACAAGAGGGAACCTGCTGCGGCTTCACCGAGAGGGCCGCAATGGCTTCGTAGATGTCGTCGAGCTCCCTGCGCATATCCTCCGAGAGGTCGTTCACAGCCTCGGCATTCTCCTCATCGTTCCGCTCCAGCAAAGCCAGCTTCGCCCGTATCTCCGCCAGCTCGGCCGTGACGGTCGAGGTTGTGGCGATGTAGTTCCGCATAGTCACGAACGCACGCATAATGGCTCGATTGGCAAGTATGGCCGATCGCTATGCAACACGCTCGACAGCATGGCGACGCCCGTTTCCGTGAATGCGACCGGCTGTCACCTTGAGCGGAGCGACAGCGGAGTCGAAAGGTCTCGAGTTCGCCGAACATTCGCCGGTGCGGTTCGCAAGGGCTCTTGCCAATCCACCCTCGAGACCCCTCGACTGCGCTCGGGGTGACAGCCTTTGCCGTCATGTTGAGCGGAGGGGCGACCAGCCCCGAAGTCGAAACATCTCGACTTGACGGAGCATCCACCATTGCGACCCGCACGGGTTCACGTCCGTCCGACCGTCGAGATTCCTCGACTACGCCTGCGGCTTCGCTCGGAATGACAGCACTCTGTCACCTTGAGCGGAGCGACAGCGAAGTCGAAAGGTCTCGACCTATCGGCGCATTCACCCTCACGACCCATCCCCGCAGTGCGCCGAATCGGCCGGCTGAAACCCTCGGAAAAACCGGCGTGACAACTTTTTGCAAAAAAAAGTCGTTTTATTATTGCATTTAGAAAAATTTGTACTATTTTTGAATCGCGATCCGCCGATAGGCGGGCGCCTTCGTTCGGAAAATCTTGGAGGATTTTATAAGTGACGAAGTGAAAAGCAGCCCGGCGGGTCGTGGTCCCACGCCCCGGATGTGGTTCGACATGCTGCAATTTGCGGGCGTGGGCATTTTCACTTATATCACTTAGGGCCTCCTCCAAGAGCCTTTCCGAATATAAGGGGTCCATTGCTCGCTTTTTTATCTCGGCAGGTCGCATAACTTGAAAAACGAAAAAAGTTATGCTATCTTTGCAGTCGAGAACGGTTCCGTAGAACCGACATATATCTAAAGGTTAGGACAAACCTTTATACCTTACCGGTAAAACTCGCGACAATCCTTTGGGTTGGTTTTAAGTCTGGTGTAAATTTTGTCTGAAACCCTTGTCATGTCTGCGGCTTTATGCCGCAGGCAGACTGGGGCGCAGGGCAGTTACCAGACAAAGGCTCGCGAGGCCGACCGGAAGGGCTGCTTCTGCGCCTCTTCTTTTTTATAGGCGCAATCAAAACAACCAAACACCCCCAAACGTTATACGCCGGCACCGAGAAGACATATTCCATACGACTTGCACAGTCTGCAAGGATTTCGACCGTCGGGATTCCTCGACTACGCCTGCGGCTTCGCTCGGAATGACAATCACTTCTGTCACCTTGAGCGGAGCGTCAGCGGAGTCGAAAGGTCTCGAGTTCGCCGAACATTCGCCGGTGCGATTCGCAAGGGCTCTCGACATTTCACCGTCAAGACCCCTCGGCTTCGCTCGGGGTGACAGCTTCCGCTGTCATGTTGAGCGAAGGGGCCTCGGCCCCGAAGTCGAAACATCTCGACTTGACGGAGCATCCACCATTGCGACCCGCACGGGTTCACGCCCGTCCGACCGTCGGGATTCCTCGACTGCGCCTGCGCTCGGAATGACAATCACGTCTGTCACCTTGAGCGGAGCGACAGCGGAGTCGAAAGGTCTCGAGTTTGCCGAACATGCACCGGTGCGGTTCGCAAGGGCTCTTGCCATTTCACCCTCGAGACCCCTCGACTTCGCTCGGGGTGACAGCCTTTGCTGTCATGTTGAGCGGAGCGATAGCGAAGTCGAAACATCCCGACTTGACGGAACATTCACCTTCACGAACCATACACGCAATGCGCATAACGCCGAAACGAACATAAATGACCGGTCCCGGTGCTGCATAATACCAAGATTAGAAAGAGGAACGCCTGCCGTCGATGGCTTCGTAACATATCACTCTACATTTAGTAGCCTCGACGGCGGGGCGTTCCACCCTTTGAGAGCCATCCTTCACACGATTGGCCGGCATGCCCTCATCTTATCAGCCATCCCTGGCGGGCATGCCGTTTTCGAAAATTCATCCACCCTACATATCGGAACGTCCGCCGAAGAAGAACTGTGCGCAAGGATTGAGTGCTTGGCATCGGCTGGACGTTCCCCCTTTTATCACACATTTGGGGAGGCATGCCCTGCGCGGGCATGCCATTTTATCCGCGCCTTTCCATGACGGACGGCCTCTGAACGGATTTCACATCAATTCTCTTATTGGTATTACACACAGCTCACTCATCCGTTCATGTCGTCCGGCTTCTTTTCACAGCGGGCCCCGCCGACATCGAAAGTCGGCGGGCCTGCTGTTTGTTCTCGTCGGCATACGCCGCACGTCCGTCAGACGAAAGGCAGCTTGACAACCTCGGCCTTCAGCAGGCGGCCGCGCACCTCGACGGCGATTTCGGTGCCCGCCTTGGCGCAATCGCTCCGCACGTAGCCCATACCCACACCGATCTTCAGGCAGGGGGACATGGTGCCCGAGGTGACGCAGCCGATCTCCTCGCCGGCCGGCGTCGTCAACTTGTATTCGTGGCGCGGAATGCCGCGGTCGATCAGCTTGAAGCCGACCAGCTTGCGGCTGACACCCTCGGCCTTCTGGCGCTCCATCAGGCCGCGGTCGATGAACTCCTTCCCCTCGGCGAACTTGGTGATCCAGCCCAGTCCCGCCTCGATGGGCGAGGTGGTGTCGTCGATATCGTTGCCGTAGAGGCAGAATCCCTTCTCCAGGCGCAGCGTGTCTCGGGCGCCCAGACCGATGTTCTGCAGGCCGAACTCCTCGCCCGCCTGCCACAGCGCCGTCCAGAGGCGTTCGCCGTCCTCGTTAGCTACGTAGATCTCGCAGCCGCCCGCACCGGTATAGCCCGTGATGGAGAGGATGGCGTCGCAGCCGGCCACCTTCATCTTGCGGAACGTATAGTACTCCATCTCCTCGACCGGCTCGTCGCACATCTTCTGCACGATCTTCATCGCCAGGGGACCCTGCACGGCCAGCTGGCAGATCTCGTCGGAGGCGTTGTAGAGCTCCTTGCCGGGGGTCATGCCGAAGGCCTCGCCCTGCGCGCAGATATGCCTCCAGTCCTTCTCCACGTTGGCGGCGTTGACGACCAGCAGGTAGGTCTCGGCATCGATGCGATAGACCAGGATGTCGTCCACGATGCCGCCGCGGCCGTTGAGCATGCAGGAGTACTGCACCTTGCCGTCGTAGAGCTTGGAGACGTCGTTGGAGGTGATGCGCTGCAGCAGGTCGAGCGCCCGGGGACCCTTGACCCAGATTTCGCCCATATGGCTCACGTCGAAGACGCCGGCGCGCTCCCGCACGCAGAGGTGCTCGTCGTTGATGCCGGTGAACTCGATAGGCATATTATAGCCCGCGAATTCGGCCATTCGGGCTCCGTTGGCAATGTGGTACTCGGTAAAAACGGTTGTTTTCATGGTTGCGTATTGGATTTTCGGTTGGTTTCGTTACTCGTCGCGCCGCTTCACGCCCATGCGGGGGCAGCGGCGGAACTCCTTCTCGCGGTCGAACAGATAGCGGTAGGTGGTGTGCATCTTGTGTTTGCGGGCGCAGATATAGCTTTCGACCATGCGGTTCATCACGGGGTTGAAGTCGCCGATCCAGGCGAACTCGATGGACTTGTAGCGGCAGGCCGGCGTGCGCAGGAACCCCTCGAGCATGGCGCGCATGCAGCCCGACTCGACGCCCCGCCCGTGGTACTCGGGAGCAATGCCGAAGATCAGGGCGAAGATGCGGTCGCTCCGGCGAGCCACCTTCAGGTCCCACATCAGCCGCAGCTTGTTCCACCAGCCCAGCTTGCCGTCGAACTTGCCCACAATGCGGTTCAGGTCGGGCAGCATGACGAAGAAGCCGACCGGCTCCCCGTTGAAATAGGCGAACCAGATCAGGTGGGGGTCGACGATGGGTTTCATCGTCCGCATGAGCGCCTGCGCCTGCTCGCGGGTCATGGGTTTCACGCCCGAGAAGAGCGCCCAAGCCTTGTTATAGATCAGGCGCAGGTTCTCGGCCGCCTCCTCGAGCTCCGACATGTCGATATGGCGGAACTTGTAGCCCGCCGAGAAGACCCGCTCGGCCCGTTCATAGGCGCTGGGGGTGATATCGTCGTTCGCGATGTCCCAGACGTAGGTGTTCTGGTCGAAGTAGTTCCGGAATCCGTAGTTCTCGAACAGCTCCCGGTAGTAGGGCGGGTTGTAGGGGTTTTCATAAAGAGGCTGGAACTCGTACCCCTTCACCAGCAGGCCCCACCACGAGTCGCGGGGGCCGAAGTTGATGGGTCCGTCCATCGCCTCCATGCCCCGGCTCGAGAGCCACAGCCGGGCGGCGTCGAAGAGCTTGTCGGCCAGCGCCTGGTCGTCGATCGCCTCGAAGAAGCCGCAGCCGCCCGTGGGCTGCTCCTCGAGCGCGGCCTGCTCGCGGTTGTAGAAGGCCGCGATGCGGCCCACCGTCTCGCCCTGCTCGTTGCGGGCGATCCAGCGAATCGCCTCGCCGTCGGCGAACATGTCGTTGCGGGCGGGATCGAAGACCTTGCGGAGCGACTCCTCGATGGGGCAGACCCAGTTGCGGTTTCCTGCATAGATTCGGCGGGGCAAATCGAAAAAGGCCCGCTCCGTGGCGGCATCGTTCACCTCCTGTAGGGTATACGTATGTGCTTTCATTATTCGAAATAGTGGGATGACAAGAGCAAAGATAACAAAATTTTCCTATTTTTGTATGCGAGACCAATCATTTACCGCCATGAACCGAAATTTCGGAACCGAGACCCGGCCCAAAAGCCCCCTGATGCAGCGCCGCATACACAAGATCCTGCTCGTCTGCTGCAGCTACGACGGCTACATCCTCGAGGAGGACGGACACATCGAGCAGCAGATCAACCGGGAGTACCTCGATCTGAACATGTCGAACCCGCCCTCCTTCACGCGGGTAAGCTCGACCGGCGAGGCGCTCGAACGGCTGGAGCGGGAGCCCGGGTTCGACTTCATCCTGACCATGTACAACGTGGGCGAACCCGACGTGTTCCGGTTCGGGAGGATCGTCCGCGAACGGTGGCCCGAGATTCCCGTGGCGCTGCTGACCAGCTTCTCGAAGGACATCTACCGCCGCATCGAGGAGCAGGACTGCTCGGGGCTCGACTCCATATTCTGCTGGCACGGCAACACGGAGCTCATCACGGCCATCATCAAACTCATGGAGGACAAGATGAACGCCGACGAGGACATTCTCGAAGGGGGCGTGCAGGCCATTCTGCTGGTCGAGGATTCGATCCGCTTCTACTCGACCTACCTGCCCGAGCTCTACAAGCTGCTCCTGCTCCAGAACACCCGGTTTCTGCAGGACGCCCTCAACGAACAGCAGCAGGTGCTGCGCAAGCGGGCCCGCCCGAAGGTCCTGCTCGCCACCAGCTACGACGAAGCCCTCGGGCTCTACGAAAAGTACAGGAACAATCTGCTGGGGGTGATCTCCGACGTGGGGTTCGTCCGCCACCGGGGCGACCGCCCCGCCGACGAGCAGACCGACGCCGGCATCGAACTCTGCCGGCGGATCAAAGAGGACAATCCGCTCATGCCCGTGCTGTTGCAGTCCTCCCAAACCGAATACCGCGAAGCGGCCGAGGCGCTGGGCGCCGGCTTCATCGCCAAGAACTCGAAGACCCTCCTCACGCAGATGAGCGACTACATCGCCCGGGAGTTCGCCTTCGGCGACTTCGTATTCAAGGACCCCGGGACAGGCGCCGTCATCGGCCGGGCCAAAGACCTGAAGGAGATGCAGGAGCTGATCGCCGCGGTCCCCGACCCCGTATTCGAATACCACACGTCGCAGAACCACCTCTCGAAATGGCTCTATGCGCGGGGGCTGTTTCCGCTGGCCGCCTCGATCCGCAGCCTCGACGCCAGCCACTTCCGAACCGTGGCATCGCACCGCGCGGCCCTCGTGGCGCTCTTCAAGGACTACCGCGTCCTGCTGGGGCAGGGGGTGATCGCCCGTTTCGACGCCGCGACCTACAGCGATGCCATCGGATTCGCCCGCATGGGCGAGGGCTCGCTCGGCGGCAAGGCGCGCGGGCTGGCCTTTCTGAATGCCCTGTTGCAGAAATACGCCCTCTACGACAAATATCCGAACGTGCGGATCCGAATCCCCCGCTCGGTCGTCATCGCCACCGACTACTTCGACGAATTCATCCGCACGAACGGGCTGGAATACGTCATCGGCCGGGAGATGAGCGACGAGGAGCTGCTGACCGAATTCGTCTCGTCGCACCTGCCCGAACGGCTGCTGGCCGACCTGAAGGTCTTCGTGTCGACCGTGAAGCGCCCGCTGGCGATCCGCTCCTCGTCCAAGCTCGAGGATTCGCACTACCAGCCCTTCGCCGGCATCTATTCCACCTACATGATTCCCCGCACCGACGACGAGGACCAGACCCTGCGCCTGTTGCTCAAGGCCGTCAAGAGCGTCTACGCCTCGGTCTACTTCGCCGCCTCGCGCGCCTACATCCAGACCTCGCAGAACCTCCTCTCGGAGGAGAAGATGGCGGTGATCGTGCAGGAGGTGTGCGGCACCGGACAGGAGGGCTTTTTCCTGCCCACCTTCTCGGGCGTGGCCCGCTCGATCAACCATTATCCCATCGGCGACGAGAGGCCGGAGGAGGGGATTTGCAACCTGGCCATGGGGCTGGGCAAGATCGTGGTGGACGGCGGCCGCACGCTGCGCTTCTCGCCCCGCTGGCCGCAGCGCGTCCTGCAAACCTCGACCCCCGGTCTGGCCCTGCGCGAAACGCAGGACGAGGTGATGGTCCTCGACCTGCGGCCCGAGGCGTTCCGCACTTCGAGCGACGATGCGGTCAACGTCCGGCGGCTCGACCTTGCGACGGCGGGCCGGCTTCGCCAGATGCGCTTCGTGGGGTCGGTCTGGGACCGCGAGAACGACCGCATATCGGACTCCCCGACCAATCCGGGACGCAAGCTGATAACCTTCAACAACATTTTGAAATACGGCGCCTTCCCGCTGGCCGACATCGTTGCCGAGATGCTGCGCATGGGGGCCGAAGAGATGCACTGCCCCGTGGAGATCGAGTTCGCCGGGAATATGGACGTCCCCGCCGGCGAACGCTGCCTGATGAATCTGCTCCAGATCCGGCCGATCATCGACAGCCCCGACAACCGCCCGATCGACTGGGCGGGGATCGACCCCGGCGAAACGCTCATCTACGCCGAGAGCGCACTGGGCGTGGGCCGCATGGAGGGGATCACGGAGATCGTCTACGTCAAGCCCGAAAGCTTCGACAAGCTCCGCACCGAGCGGATCGCCGACGAACTGCTCGAGCTGAACCGCCGGATGCGCGACGAAGGCCTCAGCTACGTGCTGGTCGGGCCGGGACGGTGGGGCACCTCGATCCCCACGCTCGGCATTCCGGTGAAGTGGAGCCACATCTCGGAGGCGAAAGTGATCGTCGAATGCGGCATCGAGGGCTTTCATGTCGACCCCTCGCAGGGCACCCACTTCTTCCAGAACGTCACCTCGCTGGGGGTCGGCTACCTCAACGTGGCCCCCTACCGCGGCGAGGGGCGTTTCGACGTCGAGCGCCTGAACGCCCTGCCCGCCGCCTCCGAGACGACCTTTCTGCGCCGCGTCCACTTCGAGCGGCCGCTCGAGGTCTGCGTCGACGGCAAGTCGAACCGGGCCTTCGTCCGGACCGGTTTTCCGGATCCGGATAACGAATCCTGAAAATTATCGCGAAAAACGTTACGGATTATCGAAAAATAACGTATATTTGTGTAAACGGATAACGAAAACCACACTTAAAACTTTCGAATAAAATGAACGTAAGCAAACTGATGGCCGAGCTCGAGCGCAAGCACCCGGGCGAAAGCGAGTACCTGCAGGCCGTGCAGGAGGTACTGGAGTCGATCGAGGAGGTCTACAACCAACACCCCGAATTCGAGCGCGCGAAGATCGTGGAGCGCATCGTGGAACCCGACCGCATCTTCACCTTCCGCGTGACGTGGATCGACGACCGCGGCGAGGTGCAGACCAATCTCGGCTATCGCGTACAATTCAACAGCGCCATCGGCCCCTACAAGGGCGGTCTGCGCTTCCACAAGGCCGTGAATCCCTCGATGCTCAAGTTCCTGGGCTTCGAGCAGACCTTCAAGAACGCCCTCACCACACTGCCGATGGGCGGTGCGAAGGGAGGTTCGGATTTCGACCCCGTGGGCAAGTCCGACGCCGAGATCATGCGTTTCTGCCAGGCCTTCATGCTGGAGTTGTGGCGTAACATCGGCGTGGACACCGACGTTCCCGCCGGCGACGTAGGCGTGGGCGGCCGTGAGATCGGCTTCCTGAACGGCATGTATCAGAAGCTGGCCCGCGAATACCACACGGGCGTGCTGACCGGCAAGGGCATGACCTGGGGCGGCTCCGTGCTGCGTCCCGAGGCCACCGGCTTCGGCGCCCTCTATTTCGTGGAGCACATGCTCAAGCGCGCCGGCAGGAGCCTTCAGGGCGCTACGGTAGCCCTCTCGGGCTTCGGCAACGTAGCGTGGGGCGCCGCCAAGAAGGCCACCGAGCTGGGCGCCCGCGTAATCGCCATTTCGGGTCCCGACGGCGTGATCTACAACCCCAACGGCATGACCCCCGAGAAGATCGACTACCTGCTCGAGCTGCGCGCCTCGAACCGCAACATCGTGGCTCCCTTCGCCGAGAAATTCCCCGACGCCACCTTCACCCCGGGCAAGAAGGCCTGGTCGGTCAAGTGCGACATCGCCCTGCCGTGCGCCTTCCAGAACGAGCTGAACGGCGACGACGCCAAGGAGCTGCTGGCTAACGGCACCTGGTGCTGCGCCGAGGTTTCGAACATGGGCTGCACCCCCGAAGCCATCCACGCATTCCAGCAGGCCGGCATCCTGTTCGCTCCCGGCAAGGCCGTCAACGCCGGCGGCGTGGCTACCTCGGGTCTGGAGATGACGCAGAACTGCATGCACATCTCCTGGTCGGGCAAGGAGGTCGACGAGAAGCTCCATTTCATCATGGAGAGCATCCACGAGGCCTGCGTCCAGTACGGACAGCAGCCCGACGGCTCGGTCAACTACGTGAAGGGCGCCAACATCGCCGGCTTCATGAAGGTGGCCCGCGCCATGCTGGAGCAGGGCATCATCTGATCCCCTCCCAAGCCGAAACGAACAAGCCGAAGCGTATTGCTTCGGCTTGTTTTTTCTCTGCACGGACCGGAAGGCTCAAACCCGGATGAGCGGGTCCAGCCTCTTTCCCGAACGGGAATCAGAACGGATGCACGGCCCGGACCGAGAAGCTGATTCCCCCCTTGAACTCGGGCGAGAGGTAGGGCGGCTCGGTTCCCAGGTGGGTGCAGTAGGCCTTGCGGGCATCCTCCTCCGTCGAGGAGAAATAATAGGTCTTGCCGTCCAGCCGCTTGCCTCCGTGCTCCTTGAGGCTGTCGTTCATCTTCACCCGGGCCTGCCGGTTGTAGATGTGGCGGGTTCCGCCGTTGAAGTTGAAGCCGATAGCCAGCCACTCGTCGATCGAGGGGAGATACCACCCCTCGCCCAGCGAACGGCACCACCCGAAGGCCGGAAACTCCTCCCACGAGGCGCCGTTCTCCACCATGTAGCGAGCCACGGCCTCCATATTTTTCGCCCCGTCGCTCTTGTCGGCCGCGCCGACCGCACGGGCATCCGCCTTCTTCGCCGTATCCCAATGGAGCACCGCCTCGCCGAGCGAGAGGATCAGGCCGTGCCGGCCGTCCTCGGTCACCGTGCAGACGACGCCACGCACCCCGTCGCGGTCGTAATAGTCGCCGACCTCGTAGGTCCTGAGCACATAGTCGGAAGCGGATGCTTGCGCGGAGGTCGCCGAGGATTCGGCAGGTGCCGGAACCGGCTGGGCCGCCGGCTGCCGGCCGGAAAACTCCTCCCGCTCGCCGTTCACGTACTGGATATACCGGATGTCGCCCACGGGAAGGACATAGGTCGGACCGCCGGGGTTGGAGAAACGTTTGTAACGCACCGCCTCGGGTGTAATTTCCAGCACATTGGCCTCGATGGTCGTATCGTCGGTGCGCACGATCCGGTCCTGGGCCGCCGCGCTTCCGCCGAGAGCGATCGCCGAAAAGATCAAAAGAGTTCGTTTCATGGTTCTGAATTTATACAAAGGTAGTGATTTTTCGCGAAAACGCCCACTCCCCCGGCCTTCAAACGCGGAGAGGTCGAAAAAAGTATTATCTTTGCTCCGATAAATCGTTTTTAACGAAAGTTTTTCGACATGGGATTTTTCGATCTTTTCAAAAAGAAGCAGGATAACGCCGCGGCGGCAGCCCCGGCACCCGAAACGGCGGCAGCCGGGCAGACCGACCGGCAGGAGCTGGAGGCCGGACTGGAGAAGACCAAAACGGGGCTTTTCTCGAAGCTGGCGCGGGCCGTGGCCGGACGGTCGACGGTCGACGCCGACGTGCTGGACGACCTGGAGGAGGTGCTGATTACCTCCGACGTCGGCGTGGAGACCACCGTGAAGATCATCCGCAGCCTGGAGGAGCGCGCCGCGCGCGACAAATACATGAACGCCTCGGAGCTGCAGTCGATGCTGCGCGACGAGGTGGCCCGGCTGATGGAGGAGTCACACCGCTCGGAGCGCGACTTCGGCATTGAGGTGAAGCCCGGAACCCCCTACGTGATGATGGTCGTCGGCGTCAACGGCGCCGGCAAGACCACCACCATCGGCAAGCTGGCCGCCCAGCTCTCCAAGGCCGGGCGCAAGGTCTATATCGGTGCGGCCGACACCTTCCGCGCCGCCGCCATCGACCAGCTGGCCGTGTGGGCCGAGCGGGCCGGGGCCACGATGATCCGTCAGGAGATGGGCAGCGACCCCGCGTCGGTGGCCTACGACACCCTGAAGTCGGCCGTGGCGAACGGCGCCGACGTGGTGCTGATCGACACGGCGGGCCGCCTGCACAACAAGATCGGCCTGATGAACGAGCTGACGAAGATCCGCAACGTGATGGCGAAGGTGATTCCCGACGCACCGCACGAGGTGATGCTCGTGCTCGACGGCTCGACGGGGCAGAACGCCTTCGAGCAGGCCCGTCAGTTCACCCAGGCCACGCAGGTCACATCGCTCGCCATCACCAAGCTCGACGGCACGGCCAAAGGGGGCGTCGTGATCGGCATCAGCGACCAGTTCCGCATTCCGGTGCGCTACATCGGCGTCGGAGAAGGGATCGACCAGTTGAAGATGTTCGACCGCAGGGAGTTCGTAAAGGCACTGTTCGGCGATGAAAAAAATTAACGTCATCACCCTCGGCTGTTCGAAAAACACGGTGGACAGCGAACACCTGATGGCCCAGCTGCGGGCCTCGGGTTATGAAGTGGCGGCCGACAGCGACCGCACCGACGCCAAAGTGGTGGTCATCAACACCTGCGGATTCATCGGCGACGCCAAGCAGGAGTCCGTCGACCTGATCCTGCGGGCCGCGGCCGCCAAGACGGCGGGCAGGATCGAGCGCCTTTTCGTGATCGGCTGCCTCGCGGAGCGCTACGCCGACGAGCTGCGCAGCGAGCTGCCCGAGGTCGACGAATTCTTCGGCGTGCACGACTGGGCGGGCATCGCCCGGGCGCTGGGGGCCGAGCACCGTGCGGAGTGCGAAACCCGCCGCGTGCTGACGACCCCGAAGCACTACGCCTACCTGAAGATCTCCGAAGGGTGCAACTGGAAATGCGGCTACTGCGCCATCCCGCTCATCCGGGGCGAGCACCTCTCCGTACCGATGGAGACCCTGCTCGAAGAGGCGCGCGGACTGGCCGCCGCCGGCGTGAAGGAGTTGATGGTTATCGCACAGGACACCACCTACTACGGCATCGACCTCTACGGCCGGCGCCGGCTGGCCGAACTGCTCGCCGAGCTCTGCCGCATCGAGGGGCTGGAGTGGATCCGCCTGCACTACGCCTACCCCGCGGGATTCCCCGACGATGTGATCGAGACGATGGCCCGCGAGCCCAAGATCTGCAAATACCTCGACATCCCCTTCCAGCATATCTCCGACGCCCAGCTCACGGCCATGAAGCGCCGTCACACGAAGGCCGAGGCGATGGAGCTGATCCGCCGCCTGCGGAGCGCCGTGCCCGACATCGCGCTGCGCACCACGCTGCTGGTGGGCTATCCCGGCGAGACGGAGGCCGACTTCGAGGAGCTGGCCGACTTCGTGCGCGAAGTGCGGTTCGACCGGCTGGGAGTGTTCGCCTACTCGGAGGAGGAGGGAACCTACTCGGCCGAGAAGCTGCACGACGACGTGCCGGAGGAGGTGAAGCAGTCGCGCGTGGACCGGATCATGCGCCTGCAGGGCGAAATCGCGCTTGCGAACAACCTCCGCCGCGTGGGGCGCCGAGAACGGGTGATCATCGACTCGCGCCAGGGCGACTACTACGTCGGCCGGTCGCAATACGACTCGCCCGAGGTGGATCAGGAGATCCTGATCCCGGCGACCGGGCGCCGGCTGCTGCGGGGCCGCTTCTACGACGTGCGGATCACCCGCGCGGAGGAGTACGACCTCTATGCCGAGCCCGTCGGGAAAGCGTGAATTTTGGAATATCGAAAAAAATTCCTACCTTTGGATGGAATTGTAGCATTGCAACGCGAAACATGGCTGTAAAGAGCATCGTCACGGAGTTGGGACAGCGCCAGGCACGGCTGATCGACGACCATCGCAAACTGGTCGCGCTCTGCGGGAAACTGGCCTCCGAACGGGACGCGCTGAAAGAGGAGAAGCGACTCCTCGAACAGAAGATCCGCAATCTGGATCACGAGCTCTCGAAAATGCAGCTCACCGCCGGACTGGCGGGCGGCAGTGCCGACAAGGAGAAGGCGCGGGCACGAGTCAACCGTTTGATGCGGGAGGTAGACAAGTGCATCGCCCTGCTGAACAAACCGCAGTGACTTCGGCCCTATGGAAAAGGCGAAACTGACCATGAATCTCAAGGTAGCGGGCAAACCCTACCGCGTGAATACCCGGCCCGAAAAGGAGGAGATCTACCGTCTGGCCGAACAGGAGGTCAACGACTACATCAACAGTTTCCGCAAGGGGAACTACAAGGGCTTCGAAGATAGAGACTACATCGCACTGGCCGCCCTGCATCTGGCGATATCCAACGTGCAGATGCGCCAGACGCGCGAGGTGGGCAACGAAGATTTGAAGGCTCTGGACGAGCTGAACCGCAATTTGGACGCTTATTTGAACGAAGTGGCGATCGAGCAGGTACAGAAAAAGTGATTTTTCAGACCGCCGCTCCACGAACAGGTTCTTTACATACGAAAGAAATCTACCCGCATAGATTCCTTAAGCTTTGCGAAACTGAACAATTTTTACATTGAGGCAACTCGCGTCTTATCAAAATCAGGCCTTGACCCTTCGGGGTGCCGCTCCGTGCGGCCGTTGGAAGATTGCGAATGGCGGAGCCCTCACACATGACTTATCTTGCAGATTCGTCAAACAAGAAAAGGGATCCGTGCGGGTTTTTTAAGACCATTTTTAACCAACATAATAAAAACCAAACGAAATGGGTACAATTATTTTAACAGCCGGCATCTCCGCCGTTGCGGCTGTCGGAGTGTACGTTCTGATCACCAATCTGGTGTTGAAGAACAGCATCCGGAAGCGCAGCGAGGCCGCCGTCAAGGAGGCCGAAGCCGAAGGCGAGATGATCAAGAAGGAGAAGATCCTTCAGGCGAAGGAGAAGTTCATACAGCTCAAAAGTGAACACGACCGTCAGGTCAACGAACGGAATCAGCGGATCGCCCAGAGCGAGCAGCGCGCCAAGCAGATCGAGAACAACCTGCAGAATCAGCAGCGCGATCTGGAGAACAAGCTCAAGGAGAACGACCGCATCCGCGAGCAGATGCAAAACCAGCTGCAACTGCTGGAGCACAAGAAAGAGGAGGTCGAGCAGCTGCGCCGCGAGCAGAATTCGCGGCTGGAGCAGATCTCCGGCATGAGCTCGGAGGATGCCAAGAACATCTTGATCGAGAACATGAAGGCCGAGGCCAAGACCGACGCCGCAGCCTACATCAACGAGACCATCGAGGAGGCCAAGCTGACCGCCACGAAGGAGGCCAAGCGCATCATCGTCGCCTCGATCCAGCGCGTCGCCACCGAGACCGCCATCGAGAATGCCGTCACGGTGTTCAACATCGACAGCGACGAGGTGAAGGGTCGCATCATCGGCCGCGAGGGACGTAACATCCGCGCCCTGGAGGCTGCGACGGGCATCGAAATCATCGTCGACGACACCCCCGAAGCCATCATCCTGAGCGGCTTCGACCCCGTGCGCCGCGAGATCGCCCGTCTGGCGCTCCACCAGCTGGTGACCGACGGCCGCATCCACCCCGCCCGCATCGAGGAGGTGGTCGCCAAGGTCAAGAAGCAGATCGAGGAGGAGATCGTCGAGGTCGGCAAGCGCACGACCATCGACCTGGGAATCCACGGTCTGCATCCCGAGCTGATCCGTCTGATCGGTAAGATGAAGTACCGCTCCTCCTACGGACAGAACCTGCTGCAACACGCCCGCGAGACGGCCAACCTGGCCGGCATCATGGCCGCCGAGCTGGGGCTGAACCCCAAGACGGCCCGCCGCGCCGGTCTGCTGCACGATATCGGCAAGGTGCCCGACGACGAGCCCGAACTGCCGCACGCCATCATCGGTATGAAGCTGGCCGAGAAATTCAAGGAGAAGGCCGAGGTATGCAACGCCATCGGCGCCCACCACGACGAGACGGAGATGACCTCGCTGATCGCCCCGATCATCCAGGTCTGCGACGCCATCTCGGGTGCCCGTCCCGGCGCCCGCCGTGAAGTGGTGGAGTCCTATATCAAGCGTCTGAAGGAGATGGAGGACATCGCCCTCTCCTACCCCGGCGTGGTGAAGACCTATGCCATTCAGGCCGGCCGCGAGCTGCGCGTCATCGTCGGCGCCGACAAACTCTCGGATCAGGAGTCGGAGAGCCTGTCGCACGATATCGCCAAGAAGATTCAGGACGAGATGACCTACCCGGGTCAGGTGAAGATCACCGTCATCCGAGAAACCCGAGCCGTCTCGTACGCCAAGTAAACGGCTCTTTCCGGGTAGGCCATGAAGGCCATACCCAAATTCCCTCCCCTGCCCCTCCCTTTG
>Ga0073908_1000173_pt1 | contig 101926 bp, 83 predicted proteins | sample MucameincwithD2O_FD_65484 | JGI IMG/M metagenome (GOLD analysis project Ga0073908, IMG submission 65484) | Mouse cecum microbial communities from Vienna, Austria - Mucus amended microcosms incubated with D2O | ecosystem: Host-associated > Mammals > Digestive system > Large intestine > Cecum... | reverse complement strand
TCACTATGCTCACGTAGACTGTCCGGGTCACGCCGACTACGTAAAGAACATGGTAACTGGTGCTGCTCAGATGGACGGTGCTATCATCGTAGTTGCTGCTACTGATGGTCCTATGCCTCAGACTCGCGAGCACATCTTGTTGGCTCGTCAGGTAAACGTTCCGAGATTGGTTGTTTTCATGAACAAATGTGACATGGTAGACGACGAAGAAATGTTGGAACTGGTTGAAATGGAAATGAGAGAACTCCTTTCATTCTACGATTTCGACGGCGATAACACTCCTATCATCCGTGGTTCTGCTCTGGGTGCTTTGAACGGTGATGCAAAATGGGAAGATAAGGTGATGGAACTGATGGAAGCTTGCGATACTTGGATTCCGCTGCCTCCGCGTGAAGTTGACAAGCCTTTCTTGATGCCTATTGAAGACGTATTCTCTATCACTGGTCGTGGTACAGTTGCTACAGGTCGTATCGAAACTGGTATCGTAAAAGTTGGTGATGAAGTTCAGATCATCGGTCTGGGTGCTGACGGAAAGAAATCTGTTGTTACAGGTGTTGAAATGTTCCGTAAATTGCTGGATCAGGGTGAAGCTGGTGACAACGTAGGTCTGTTGCTTCGTGGTATCGACAAGAACGAAATCAAACGTGGTATGGTAATCTGCCATCCGGGTCAGGTTAAAGAACACTCTCGCTTCAAAGCTGAGGTTTATATCCTGAAGAAAGAAGAAGGTGGCCGTCACACTCCGTTCCACAACAAATACCGTCCTCAGTTCTATATCCGTACATTGGACGTAACAGGTGAAATCACACTTCCGGAAGGAACTGAAATGGTAATGCCTGGTGATAACGTTACAATCGAAGTTGAACTGATCTACCCGGTAGCTTGCAACGTAGGTCTTCGTTTCGCTATCCGCGAAGGTGGACGTACAGTTGGTGCTGGTCAGATCACAGAATTAGAAAACTAATTCAATAAATAAAACATAGCCAGTCTTTTTAAGGACTGGCTATTTTACGGAAGTAGCTCAGTCGGTAGAGCACTGGTCTCCAAAACCAGGTGTCGGGAGTTCGAGCCTCTCCTTCCGTGCTAAAAATCTATAGATTCGATGAAAAAGATAATTAATTATATTAAGGAATCTTATAACGAACTTGTTTATAAAGTTTCTTGGCCTACGAGAACAGAGCTTTCCAATAGTGCTGTGGTTGTTATGTTTGCTTCCCTTATAATCGCGGCATTAATCTTTGTTATTGATTTAGGCTTTGAAGGCGTGATGCGTTTCTTCTACGAGAAAATCTTTTAATCAGTTTAAAGTATGTCTGATATTCAAAAGAAATTTTACGTTCTGCGCGCCATTAGTGGCAAGGAGAATAAAGTCAGAGAGTACCTTGAGGCTGAGCTGAAGAATACGGATCTGGGTGAATATGTCAACCAGGTGCTGATTCCTACAGAGAAGACTTTCACGGTGCGTAATGGTAAGAAAGTAATGAAAGAAAGAGCTTACTTGCCGGGTTACGTGTTGGTTGAAGCTGCGTTGGTCGGAGAAGTTGCTCATCGATTGAGAAACATTCCTAACGTAATCGGATTTTTGGGCGGATCGGATAATCCCGTTCCCTTGCGTCCGGCAGAAGTGAGCCGTATTTTAGGTACGGTTGATGAATTGCAGGAACAGCAGGATGACCTGGATGTCCAGTTCTATGTTGGCGAGAATGTGAAAATCACTTTTGGACCGTTTAACGGTTTCACAGGTGTAATCGAAGAGGTCAATGCCGAGAAAAAGAAGCTTAAAGTGATGGTAAAAGTCTTCGGACGTAAAACACCGCTTGAGTTGGGTTATATGCAAGTGGAGAAAGAATAAGTACTCTTGTTACGAAAAGTACGGTCTTTCTTTGAAAGTTATCGATGTTATATATCTAAAAAATTTTAGAAACAATGGCTAAAGAAGTTGCTGGACAAATCAAATTGCAGATTAAAGGAGGAGCAGCAAACCCTTCTCCCCCAGTAGGACCCGCTTTAGGTTCTAAGGGTATTAATATTATGGAGTTTTGCAAGCAATTTAATGCCAGAACCCAAGACAAGGCTGGTAAGATTCTACCTGTGGTAATTACTTACTATGTCGATAAGTCTTTCGACTTTGTTGTAAAAACTCCTCCTGTTGCTATCCAGTTATTGGAAGCTTCCAAACAGAAGAGTGGTTCTGCTGAGCCGAATCGTAAGAAGATTGCAGAAATCTCTTGGGATCAGGTAAAAACTATTGCAGAGGACAAGTTGGTCGATCTGAACTGCTTCACTGTCGAGTCAGCTATGAGAATGGTTGCCGGAACAGCAAGAAGTATGGGTATCACTGTTAAAGGGACATTCCCGGGTAATAATTAATAAACTTCAATTGAGATGAGTAAACTTACAAAAAATCAAAAGTTGGCTTTGGGCAAGATTGAAGCTGGGAAAGCATATACATTGAAAGAAGCTTCAGCTTTGGTAAAAGAAATTACTACTACTAAGTTTGATGCATCTGTAGATGTTGATGTTCGTTTAGGTGTTGACCCTCGTAAAGCTAACCAAATGGTGAGAGGTGTGGTTTCACTGCCTCACGGAACAGGTAAGCAAGTTCGGGTTCTCGCATTATGTACACCAGACAAGGAAGCTGAAGCTACTGCTGCAGGAGCTGACTATGTTGGATTAGATGAGTATATTGAAAAGATTAAAGGCGGTTGGACTGATATTGACGTTATTATCACTATGCCTTCTATCATGGGTAAGATCGGTGCTCTGGGTAGAGTATTAGGCCCGCGTGGTTTGATGCCTAACCCTAAGAGTGGTACGGTTACCAATGAAATTGGAAACGCAGTGAAAGAAGTTAAGCAAGGTAAGATCGACTTTAAGGTAGACAAATCCGGTATTGTTCACACTTCAATCGGTAAGGTTTCTTTTAACCCCGATCAGATCCGTGACAATGCTAAGGAATTTATTTCAACTCTTTTGAAGTTGAAACCGTCTGCAGCTAAAGGTACATATATAAAGAGCATTTATCTTTCAAGTACAATGAGTGCGGGTATTAAAATTGACCCCAAATCAGTTGAAGAAAACTAATTAAAATTATTGGACAATGAAAAAGGAAGATAAAGGCTTAATTATAGGTCAACTGACTGAGATCGTTAAAGAATATCCTAACTTTTATTTGACTGATATCGAAGCATTGAATGCTGAGAAAACCAGCAAATTGAGACGGGAATGTTTCAAGAATGATATCAAGTTGGTTGTTGTAAAGAATAACTTGCTTAAAAAGGCATTGGAAAATGTAGAGGGCGATTTCTCTCCTCTGCAGATTGCAATGAAAGGCAATACGGCTGTGATGTTCTCACAGACTGCTAATGCTCCCGCTCGTCTGATTAAGGAATTTACTAAGGATGCTAAGAAAGATGCTCCTGCTAAACCGGCATTGAAAGCTGCCTATGTACAGGAAAGTTTCTATGTAGGTGCAGAAAATCTTGAAGCCTTAGTAAATATCAAGAGCAAAAACGAACTTATCGGAGATGTTATCATGTTGTTGCAATCTCCGGCGAAGAACGTTATCTCGGCTCTTCAGTCATCAGGACAAACTATCCATGGTCTGTTGAAGACTCTGGAAGAAAGATAATTTTTTTAATTTACACAGATAAACAAACATTTAAATCATACAAAAATGGCAGATTTGAAAGCTTTTGCAGAACAATTAGTAAACCTGACCGTAAAAGAAGTTAGCGAACTGGCTACAATCCTGAAAGAAGAATATGGTATCGAACCTGCAGCTGCAGCTGTTGCTGTTGCTGGTCCTGCTGCTGGTGGCGCTGCTGCTGCTGCAGAAGAAAAAACTTCTTTTGACGTAGTATTGAAAGCAGCTGGTGCAAACAAGCTGGCTATCGTTAAGTTAGTAAAAGAATTAACAGGTCTTGGTTTGAAAGAAGCTAAAGATATGGTTGATAGCGCTCCGAGTGCAATCAAAGAAGGAATCGCTAAAGCTGATGCTGAAGCATTAAAGAAACAGTTGGAAGAAGCTGGAGCTGAAGTTGAGCTTAAATAGTATTTATAACCTGGTAATCAGGTGATTTGGTTAAGAGTCTCCCTTAAAGGAGATTCTTAACCTTTTTGTGTCTATAATTTCAATAAGTTCAATAAATTCCTTACTAGATGTCTTCAACAGCTGAAAACCAAAGAGTTAATTTTGCTTCGATCAAAAATCAGTTCCCATATCCGGACTTTCTCGAAGTACAATTGAAGTCATTCCAAGACTTTCTTCAACTTGACACACCTCCTGAAAAGAGAAAAAAGGAGGGATTGTATAAGGTATTTGCTGAGAATTTCCCGATAGCAGATACACGTAACAATTTTGTGTTGGAGTTCTTAGATTACTATATAGATCCGCCTCGCTATACGATTGACGAATGTATCGCTCGCGGGTTAACCTATAGTGTGCCTTTAAAAGCGAAGTTAAAACTGTATTGTACAGACCCTGATCACGAAGATTTCGATACGGTGATCCAGGATGTATATCTGGGCCCCATTCCGTACATGACGGAAAGAGGTACTTTCGTGATAAATGGTGCAGAGCGTGTTGTGGTTTCACAATTGCACCGTTCACCGGGTGTGTTCTTCGGACAGAGTACACACGCAAATGGTACGAAGTTGTATTCTGCACGTATCATTCCTTTTAAAGGTTCCTGGATCGAGTTTGCAACTGACATCAATAATGTGATGTATGCTTACATCGACCGTAAAAAGAAATTACCTGTAACAACCCTTTTAAGAGCTATTGGTTTTGAAAGCGATAAAGACATTCTCGAAATCTTTAATCTGGCTGAAGAAGTAAAAGTTTCAAAGACAAACCTGAAGAAACTGATCGGACGTAAGCTGGCTGCCCGTGTTTTGAAAACTTGGGTGGAAGATTTCGTAGATGAAGATACCGGTGAGGTTGTTTCTATTGAACGTAACGACGTTATCATCGACCGTGAGTCGGTTCTTGATAGCGACAATATAGAGGCTATTCTGGAGTCTGGCACGCAGAACATTCTGTTACACCGCGAGGACCAGAATCTTTCAGATTATGCTATCATCTATAATACGCTCCAGAAAGACCCCAGTAACTCTGAAAAGGAAGCTGTCCTGTATATTTACCGTCAGTTGCGAAATGCAGAACCTGCAGATGAAGCAAGTGCCCGTGAAGTTATTCAGAACCTGTTCTTCTCTGAAAAGCGTTATGATTTAGGTGAAGTTGGCCGTTACAGAATCAATAAGAAGTTGAACCTTACTACCAGCAATGATGTTAAGGTTCTGACAAAAGAAGATATAATCGAGATCATCAAATATCTGATCGAGTTGATTAACTCGAAGGCGATTGTAGATGATATCGACCACTTGAGTAACCGTCGTGTACGTACAGTTGGCGAACAACTGTATAACCAGTTCGGTATTGGTTTGGCTCGTATGTCACGTACTGTCCGTGAACGTATGAATGTGCGCGATAATGAAGTGTTTACCCCGATCGATTTGATTAATGCGAAGACTATTTCTTCTGTCGTTAACTCATTCTTCGGAACGAATGCTTTGTCTCAGTTTATGGACCAGACTAACCCGCTGGCCGAAATCACGCATAAACGTCGTTTGTCTGCTTTGGGACCGGGCGGTTTGTCACGTGAACGTGCCGGATTTGAGGTCCGTGACGTACACTATACGCATTATGGACGTCTTTGTCCTATCGAGACTCCTGAAGGACCGAATATCGGTTTGATCTCTTCTTTATGTGTATATGCGAAGATTAATGAACTTGGTTTTATCTCTACCCCCTATCGTAAGGTAGTGGATGGTAAGGTCGATTTTTCAGAGGAAGGTCTGCAATATTATACAGCAGAGGAAGAAGAGGAATTGACGATTGCCCAAGGAAATGCTCCGTTGGACGATAACGGTAAGTTCATTCGCGATAGAGTTAAAGCTCGTTTTGAGGCTGACTTCCCTGTCGTTCCTCCTGCTGAGCTTGACTTGATGGACGTTGCTCCGCAGCAGATCGCTTCTATTGCGGCATCTTTGATTCCGTTCCTGGAACATGACGATGCTAACCGTGCATTGATGGGATCTAACATGATGCGCCAGGCAGTTCCTCTTTTGCGTACGGATGCTCCGATCGTCGGTACAGGTATCGAGGCCCAGGTTGCCCGCGATTCACGTACTCAGATCATGGCCGAACGTGAAGGTGAAGTTGTATTTGTGGATGCGACTTGTATCAAGATCAAATATGACCGTTCGGAAGATGAAGAATTCGTGAGCTTCGAAGATGCGGTTAAGACATACAATATTCCGAAGTGGCGCAAGACTAACCAGAGTACGACTGTCGATTTGCGTCCGATCTGCCACCGCGGTCAGCGTGTGAAAGCCGGTGATATCCTGACGGAAGGTTATTCTACCCAAAATGGTGAGTTGGCATTGGGACGTAACGTCAAAGTGGCATATATGCCTTGGAAAGGTTACAACTATGAGGATGCTATCGTTCTGAACGAACGTATGGTTCGTGAAGACTTCTTTACTTCAGTTCACGTTGACGAATATATTTTGGAAGTTCGTGAAACGAAACGGGGTATGGAAGAATTGACATCCGATATCCCGAATGTCAGTGAAGAGGCTACTAAGGACTTGGACGAAAGAGGTATCGTGCGTGTAGGTGCTCGCATCGAACCGGGTGATATCTTGATCGGAAAGATTACTCCGAAGGGCGAATCCGATCCTTCTCCTGAAGAAAAGTTGCTTCGTGCAATCTTTGGCGATAAGGCTGGTGATGTGAAAGACGCTTCTTTGAAAGCAACTCCGTCCCTTCGTGGTGTAGTTATTGAAACTGCTTTATTCTCGAAAGCTATCAAGAAGCGTAAATCCAGACTGACTGACAAGGCTATTTTGCCTAAGTTGGATGAGGAATACGAAATGAAGATGGCTGACCTGAAGAATTTGCTGGTCGACAAACTGTTGGCATTGACAAACGGCAAGATTTCTCAGGGTGTTAAAGACTATATGAATACGGAGATTATTGCGAAAGGCGCCAAGTTCTCTCGCAAGGCTCTGGAAGAATTGGATTATAATGCTATTCAGGTAAGCAAATGGACCGCTGATGCCGATAAGAACGAACTTATCAAGCAGGTGATCCTGAACTATCTGAAGAAATATAAGGAGCTGGATGCCGAACTGAGACGTAAAAAATTCGACCTTACAATCGGTGATGAACTGCCTACGGGTATTGTTCAGATGGCGAAAGTTTACATTGCTAAGAAACGTAAGATCCAGGTAGGGGATAAGATGGCCGGTCGTCACGGTAACAAGGGTATTGTTTCCAAGATCGTTCGTCAGGAAGATATGCCGTTCCTGGAAGACGGAACTCCGGTCGATATCTGTTTGAATCCGCTGGGTGTGCCTTCCCGTATGAACCTGGGACAGATTTTTGAAGCTGTGTTAGGTTGGGCGGGCCGCACGATGGGAGTTAAATTCGCTACTCCTATTTTCGACGGTGCGAGTTTGGATGATATGAACGAATGGACGGACAAAGCCGGATTACCCCGCTATGGTAAGAGTTACTTGTATGACGGTGGAACCGGTGAACGTTTTGACCAGCCGGCTACAGTGGGTGTTACTTACTTCCTGAAGTTGGGTCACATGGTTGATGATAAGATGCACGCTCGTTCAATCGGTCCGTACTCTCTTATTACTCAGCAGCCTCTGGGTGGTAAGGCGCAGTTTGGTGGTCAGCGTTTCGGAGAGATGGAAGTTTGGGCACTGGAAGCTTTCGGTGCTGCACATGTTCTTCAGGAAATTCTTACGATCAAGTCTGACGACGTTGTCGGACGTTCTAAGGCTTACGAAGCAATCGTGAAAGGTGATCCGATGCCACAACCGGGTATCCCCGAATCTCTGAACGTATTGCTGCATGAGCTGAGAGGTCTTGGTTTAAGCTTTACTCTGGATTAATTCAAAAACAATAAGTAGATGGGCTCCGGCTCATCTGCTTACTCATTGATAACTCTTTATAAATAAAAAATATGGCCTTTAGAAAAGAAAACAAGATAAAGAGTAACTTTTCAAAAATAACCATCGGTCTGGCTTCCCCTGAAGAGATTCTTGAAAACTCCAGTGGCGAAGTTCTGAAACCGGAAACGATTAACTATCGTACGTACAAACCTGAACGTGACGGTCTTTTCTGCGAGCGTATTTTCGGTCCGATCAAGGACTACGAATGCCATTGCGGTAAATACAAGCGTATTCGTTATAAAGGTATTGTCTGCGATCGTTGCGGGGTAGAAGTTACAGAGAAAAAAGTGCGTCGCGAACGTATGGGACACATCCACTTGGTTGTTCCTGTCGCTCATATCTGGTATTTCCGTTCCCTGCCCAATAAAATCGGTTACTTGTTAGGTTTGCCGACCAAGAAACTGGATTCTATTATCTATTACGAACGGTATGTCGTGATTCAGCCTGGTTGTGTAGACACAGTTGCTGAATTGGACCTGCTTTCGGAAGAAGAATATTTGCAGATACTGGATAACCTGCCAAAGGAAAACCAGATGCTGGAAGATACGGATCCGAATAAGTTTATCGCAAAGATTGGAGCTGAAGCTATTTATGATTTGCTGGCTCGTCTGGATCTGGACTCTTTGTCTTACGAATTGCGTCACCGCGCAAGCACAGACGGTTCGCAACAGCGTAAGAACGAAGCTTTGAAACGTTTGCAGGTTGTTGAATCTTTCCGTGCATCCAGAGGTCGTAACAAACCGGAATGGATGATCGTAAAGGTGGTACCGGTTATCCCGCCTGAACTGCGTCCGTTGGTTCCGCTGGATGGTGGACGTTTCGCGACTTCCGATTTGAATGATTTGTATCGCCGTGTTATTATCCGTAATAACCGTCTGAAACGATTAATCGATATTAAGGCTCCCGAAGTTATTTTGCGTAATGAAAAACGTATGCTTCAGGAAGCGGTGGACTCTCTGTTCGACAACTCTCGTAAGTCGAGTGCTGTTAAGACTGATGCTAACCGTCCGTTGAAATCTCTCTCCGACAGTTTGAAAGGTAAACAAGGTCGTTTCCGTCAGAACCTGTTGGGTAAACGTGTCGACTATTCGGCCCGTTCGGTTATCGTCGTAGGTCCTGAATTGAAAATGCATGAATGCGGTCTGCCGAAGAATATGGCAGCCGAACTTTATAAACCTTTCGTGATCCGTAAATTGATCGAACGCGGTATTGTAAAAACGGTTAAGTCTGCAAAGAAGATCGTTGACCGTAAGGAACCCGTGGTTTGGGATATTTTGGAATATGTAATGAAAGGCCATCCGGTGTTGCTGAACCGTGCACCGACACTGCACCGTCTGGGTATCCAGGCATTCCAGCCGAAATTGATCGAAGGTAAAGCTATCCAGTTGCACCCGTTGGCTTGTACGGCATTCAACGCCGACTTCGACGGTGACCAGATGGCTGTTCACTTGCCTTTGGGTAATGAGGCTGTATTGGAAGCACAGATGTTGATGCTTGCTTCTCATAACATTCTGAATCCGGCTAACGGTGCACCGATTACCGTTCCTTCCCAGGATATGGTGTTAGGCTTGTATTACATCACAAAGATGCGTAAGGGGACACAGGGTGAAGGTCTTGTATTCTACGGACCGGAAGAAGCAACGATTGCATATAATGAAAAGAAAGTGGATATCCACGCTCCGATCAAAGTATATGTGAACGATATCGACAAGGAAGGCAATCCGGTTAGAAAAATGGTCGAAACTTCTGTCGGACGTCTGATGGTCAATGAATTTGTTCCGGAAGAAGTCGGTTATATTAATGAAGTATTGGGTAAAAAAGCTCTCCGTGATATCATCGGTAAGGTGATTAAGGCTTGCGGTGTTGCCCGTACGGCTCAGTTCTTGGATGATATTAAGAATCTGGGTTATTATATGGCCTTTAAGGGTGGTTTGTCCTTCAACCTGGCTGACGTTCTGATCCCGCCTGAAAAGGACGTTCTGGTAAAAGAGGGCTATGATGAAGTTGAGCAGATCATGAACAACTATAACATGGGTTTCATTACCAACAACGAACGTTATAATCAGATTATCGATACTTGGACACATGTCAACAGCAAGTTGTCCGACACTTTGATGAAGCAGTTGACTGCTGATAACGACGGCTTCAACTCTATCTATATGATGATGGATTCCGGAGCCCGTGGTTCTAAAGAACAGATTCGCCAGTTGTCCGGTATGCGTGGTTTGATGGCAAAACCGCAGAAAAGTGGTGCAGAAGGTGGTCAGATCATTGAAAACCCAATCCTTTCTAACTTTAAGGAAGGTTTGTCAGTGTTGGAGTACTTTATCTCTACTCACGGTGCTCGTAAAGGTTTGGCCGATACCGCTTTGAAGACTGCCGATGCCGGTTATCTGACTCGTCGTCTGGTTGACGTGTCGCACGATGTGATCATCAATGAAGAAGACTGTGGAACATTGCGTGGTCTGGTTTGTACGGAATTGAAAAACAACGATGAAGTGATCGCCAGCTTGGGTGAACGTATCCTGGGACGTGTTTCTGTTCATGATGTCATTCATCCGTTGACAGGTGAAGTTATCGTTCGTGCCGGTGAAGAAATTCGTGAAGATGCTGCTAAGATGATCGAAGATTCTCCGATCGAAAGCGTTGAAATCCGTTCTGTATTGACCTGTGAATCCAAGAAGGGGGTTTGTGCGAAATGTTATGGCCGTAACCTGGCTACGAACCGGATGGTTCAGAAAGGTGAGGTTGTGGGTGTTATCGCAGCACAGTCAATCGGTGAACCGGGTACTCAGTTGACACTGCGTACATTCCACGTCGGTGGTATCGCTTCTAACGTGGCAACGGAAAACAGTATCACCTCTAAATATGACGGTGTTCTGGAAATCGAAGAACTTCGCTCTGTAGATAGTGAAGAAAACGGTAAGAAATTCCAGGTTGTTGTCAGCCGTTTGGCTGAACTTCGTATTGTCGATCCGACAACGAAGATCGTATTGTTGGCTCACAATATTCCTTATGGTTCCAAATTGTTCTTCAAGAATGGAGATACAATCAAGAAGGGGGATGTTATCATCGAATGGGACCCGTTCAACGCCGTTATCGTATCGGAAGTTTCCGGTAAGATCGAATTCGAAAGTTTGGTTGAAAATGTTACTTACAATGTCGAAAGTGACGAAACGACCGGTTTGAAGGAAAAGATCATTATCGAATCTAAGGATAAGACAAAAGCTCCGGCTGCCCACATTGTGGATGAAAACGGAAATTATCTGAAGAATTATTCATTGCCGTTGGGCGCTCATGTCGTAAAAGACGAGGGCGATATGGTTAAGGCCGGTGAGGTTTTGGTCAAAATTCCGCGTGCAGTAAGTAAAGCAGGTGATATCACCGGTGGTTTGCCTCGTGTAACTGAATTGTTCGAGGCTCGTAACCCGTCTAATCCGGCTGTCGTTTCTGAAATCGATGGTGAAGTTGGCTTCGGTAAGATCAAACGTGGTAACCGTGAAATTACTGTTACTTCCAAATTGGGTGAAGTCAAGAAATATATGGTGCCTCTGTCCAAGCAGTTGCTTGTTCAGGAAAACGACTATATCCGTGCCGGTATGCCGCTGTCCGATGGTGCGACTACTCCGTCTGACATCCTGGCTATCATGGGACCGACGGCTGTTCAGGAATATATCGTAAATGAAATCCAGGACGTGTATCGTCTGCAGGGTGTGAAAATTAACGATAAGCATTTCGAGGTAATCGTTCGTCAGATGATGCGTAAGGTTGAAATCATCGATCCGGGAGACACTCGCTTCCTGGAACAGCAGGTGGTTGATAAACTGGAAGTAATGGATGAAAATGACCGTATCTGGGGCAAGAAAGTTGTGACGGATCCGGGAGATTCTCAGACATTGCAGGCCGGCCAGATCGTGACTGTTCGTAAATTGAGAGACGAGAACAGTATGCTGAAACGTCGTGACTTGAAACTGGTAGAAGTCCGTGATGCGGTTCCTGCTACGGCTAACCAGATTCTTCAGGGTATCACGCGTGCTGCTTTGCAGACAAACAGCTTTATGTCTGCTGCATCTTTCCAGGAAACGACGAAAGTGCTGAACGAGGCTGCTATCAATGGCAAAGTGGACCGCCTGGAAGGTTTGAAAGAAAACGTTATCTGCGGCCACTTGATTCCTGCCGGTACAGGCCAGCGTGATTTCGACAAATTGGTTGTCGGTGCTAAAGATGAGTTCGAACGTATCTTTGCGAATCGTAAGAATGTCGTAGACTTCAATACTATGGACAGGGACGACGAGTAAAATGCGGAATAAATAATGAGAAGGGTTACCGATAATTCGGTAGCCCTTTTTTATTTTCCGTAATTTGTTTAATAAAATCAGAGTCCTTATATTTGTGTATTATCTTGATAATTAAAATAAATCATATATGAAAAAAGTTCTACTCTATTTATTCGCCCTTTTGATCTCTACGAATGTGGCTTTAGCAAAACATCCTGATAATGAAATGAATGTGATGTCCTTTAATATCCGGATGAGTACAAAATCCGACGGGGCTAACTGGTGGGAATACAGGAAAGACCTGGCAGCCAATGTGATTAAGTTCTATGATGTCGATATGTTTGGTGCACAGGAAGTTTTGAATAACCAGCTGACAGACTTGTTGGACCGCTTGCCTGACTATGCTTATGTCGGGGTGGGGCGTGAAGACGGTAAGACGAAAGGTGAATATTCTCCTATCCTTTATAGAAAGGATCGTTTCTCTGTTGTCAAAAGCGGTAATTTCTGGCTGGCAGAGGATATGAATGCCGTAGGCAAGAAGGGCTGGGATGCCGCTTGTGAGCGTGTTGCCACCTGGGCGATATTCAAAGATAAGGAATCAGGAAAAGAGTTTTTCTTTCTGAACACCCATTTGGATCATGTGGGACAGGTCGCCCGCCATGAAGGAGCTTCCCTGGTTTTAGAGCAGGTAAAGCAATTATCCGGGAATTTGCCGGTGATTGTAACAGGCGACTTTAATGCCGTCCCAACCGATGATCCCATAAAAGTCCTGACTGATGAAAAAGATCCGCGCCATTTGACACATACCCGTACATTGGCACCCTTGCGTTACGGCCCTGAATGGACCTTTCACGATTACGGACGCATTCCTTTGGATGAACGTGCATGGATCGATTATATCTTTATAAAAGGTAATATCAAAGTCCTTCGTCATGGCGTTTTGACCGAGAGCCTGGGCGATCTGTATCCTTCGGACCACTGTCCTGTTATATCAAGAATACTTATTCAGTAAACGTTATGAGTTCCGTAGATGTATTAAGAGAAATTACGCCGCTTTCACCAGAAGATTGTTTTCTGGTGATGCAACGGCCTAAGCGTAGTTTTTCCTATCCGCTTCATGTGCATCCGGAATTTGAATTGAACTATCTGGAGAATGCCGGTGGGGCGATCCGTATTGTTGGTGATTCGGTGGAGGAGATGGAGGACCTTGACCTGTTATTGGTAGCAGGTGGAGCTAAGCATGCCTATTCCAACCACAAATGCCAGAGTACGGATATTCTCGAAATTACGATCCAATTTCACACCTCTCTGTTTGACAGCTTTATCAACAAACGGCATTTCAAGACTATAAAAGATATGTTTGAGAAAGCCTCATGCGGTCTTGTTTTTAGCCGTGAAATGATTTTACGTATTCAGCCCGAATTGAAAAAGCTATCGAGTGATAAGCCGGATTCTTTTCACAATTTATTACGCTTGATAGAAATACTCAAGATCTTGTCGTTAGATGAAGAGGCGCGCAAGTTAAATGCCGTCAATACCGTAGAAAACTTCAGTAATATCGATAATGACCGTCTGGATACGATCATGTTGTTTTTGCATGAAAATTATCAGCGTCCGGTCTTATTGTCCGAACTTGCTTCGTTAATAAATATGAGCGAAGCGTCACTTACCCGGTTTTTGAAAAAGTGGACTGGAAAAACTTTTATAGACAATTTGAATGACATTCGTATAGCAGAAGCGGTTTGCCGGCTGATCGACACAAGTGATACAATAGCAGAAATATGCTATAAATCCGGTTTTAATAACTTATCGAATTTCAATCGGGCTTTTAAGCGACGAAAAGGTAATACTCCTACCGAATATCGTGAAAAATATGCACGTACTCGTTTTAGGGTTTGAAACATGATTTTAAACTAATTTACAGAATGGGTGAATAACCTATGATGAAATAGTATCATATAATGATAAAATAGTATTTGGTGGTTAATTGTGTGGACCATATCTTTGTAATGTTGAATAAACAATGAAATTACTAAGACGAATAGCCTTAGTTTAAGCGTCGAGATTTTAAAATATTAAACACAATAAGGTATTTTTTTTACATTGGTCTAAAGAATTGAGAATTAAAAACACAACTGAAAAAGGGCTGCCTGTGAAGGTAGCCCTTTTTATTTGGTGCCATTCCGATTTTAATACGTATATTTGTGTTAGAATATTTATAATCAAATATAGAAATATGGAAAACAACAAACCGACAAATGAGATTCAGGTAGAGCTGTCAGAAGAGATGGCTCAGGGAACGTATGCAAATCTGGCAATTATATCACATTCTTCATCCGAGTTTATTTTGGATTTTATCCGTGTTGTGCCGGGGGCACCGAAAGCACAGGTGAAAAGCCGTGTTATTTTGACTCCGGACAATGCCAAACGTCTTTTGTTTGCTTTGCAGGATAATCTCGCGAAGTTTGAAGAACAGGTCAATGGTAAGACGGCTAAGTTCGAAGATTTTGTTCCTCCCATCGGAGGTGTAAAAGGGGAAGCCTGATTCCCGGTTAGAAAATAAAAAAGGCCGCTCTGAATGGAGGGGCCTTTTTTATTTGTAAGTGTGTGTGATTATTCGAGTCTCTTGTTTATAACGATATGACCGATATAACCCAGGATAATGAATCCTAAACCGGCAAGCAGGATTGTATTGTTCATTCCCCCGCTAATTGCTGGTACAGCTAAAATGATAACACCGATAAGGAGTACGATTACCCCCAGATTCTTCAATAATTCGTTCATGGTGATAGATATGTTTATATATTATTATTTTTCTACCGCAAATAAAGCAATAATAACCCGATTGCAAAAATATTTTGGGACAAAAATGATGAAACCATTGAATTTAGCTTTTATATTTGTGAAATAATACAGTTATATATGCTACGAATACTTTATATACTTTATTTATGGCTGTTTGTGGTTCCTGTTTTTGTGCTATTGACCATTCTTACAGCTCTTACGGTTATTGTTGGTTGCCTATTAGGCGGGGAAAGAATATTTGCTTATTATCCGGGAATGATCTGGTCGTGGCTGACCTGCCATTTGGCCCTTTGCCCGGTGAAAGTGAAAGGCCGGGAGAATATAGACCGGAAGAAATCGTATGTCTTTGTCGCCAATCACCAGGGAGCTTTTGATATATTTCTTATATATGGTTTTTTAGGAGTTCCGATCAAATGGGTGATGAAAGCCGGTATTGCCAAGATACCTTTTGTGGGAGCGGCTTGCCGGGCAGCCGGTTTTATATTTGTCGATAATTCGACACCGAAAGCAGCGGCCCGTAGCGTGCAGGATGCTGAACGCAGCTTGAAGAACGGTGCGTCGGTGGTGGTATTCCCTGAAGGCTCACGCACATATGACGGAAAGATGATCCGCTTCAAGAAGGGCGCATACCAGATGGCTGCCGACCAACATTTGCCGATTGTGCCGATCACATTGAACGGACCTTTTGATGTATTGCCGATCGGTTCGTTGAATATACACCGTCATAAGATGGAAATGGTTATTCATCCGCCTATTCCGACGAATGGAATAGATGCTTCCCATAAAGGATTGCAACAGATGGCCGACAGAACACAGGGCATCATCGCATCCGCTTTATGGGACCAGTATAAATAATCTATTTCCAGGATTTTAAGATGCCGCGTTTGCAGACACTCAAACTGAAACCGACGTTATCGCCATAGAGCTTACCGGCATCTGCCGCTACCGCCCCCGTAAATTCCCAACCTTGCAGGCTGGGGTGGCGATATTTGACTTCTACCTGCCCGGAGTTGCTTCTTTGGTTATTCCTGAACGGAGCGTAGGGTGTTCCCCAACTATTCATGAGCGTGTATTTTAGGCGATAAGAAACCATTGGCGACAGATCTCCTTCAAATGCCAGATGCCAGGCACGGACACGCGTATTCTTGAAATCCACATCCCCGTTCGTATTATATTGGGGAGAGGTCAGAAGAGGCGAACCGATTCCATGTCCGAAATAAGAAGCCCCGGTTTTATACTCCCCATTATTATAATAATCATCTCCGCCACCACCCGGACCTTGATATTTATCATGATCGAAGATAATAAAATGGAACGGCCCACTCTGATTGCGGGTAACCAGATATTCCGTTACAACCTTCCGCAGCCAGGGAAAACGCGGGAGGTCCAATTGTACCCCCCAAAGCCCATCCGTCCCGTTCCCGAATATCATTCCCGATTTATCTTCGAAATAATGCTGAAGATAAGCCGCCAGTTTCCAGTTAGGCATCGTGTATTCAAGTTTGAAGTCATACGAACCGAAATGATTGCCCAACACATTGATCTGGTCCGACAATGTCGCATTGTCTCCGCCTTCGCTACCACAAACCACGCGGATAAAATCTTTCAGCGAATGAGGTTGTACGCCGATTTTCGGATTGCTGGATGTACCGCCCCACTGCGCCCAATGCTGTACACCGATAATACCGGAAAGCGGAAAATCCTTTTGTGTATCCTTGATGCGGACATAAAAAGATTTATGATGCCAGAGGGCATCTTTCACATACGTCTGTTTACCATTGGAGAAATCTTCCAGATATCCGCTGTCGAAAGACTTGCCTACCGCAAAATCTCCCTTCACCTGCATCCAACCCTTTGTGAGCGGGACGACGGTAAACTCCGGCATACTCAGGTTTATTTCCGGAATCGGGCGTGCATTGGGAGAGAGCACCATGTCGCCGGAACTAAGGGAATGGTCCCAAAGCGAATGCCGGTTTTCTTTGCTTCCCACACTCAGAAGAAGGCTTTTATATCCTAACTCGGCATATACCTGCTGAATAAACACATTATGATAACGAGGTACGGCAGCAACAAGGTCCAACCCTGCGCTCCATCGGAATCCTTTTCCCAAATGTTGTTGATGAAAAACTCCTGCGTTGAGATAACCATTATTGGCATCCAGAGGAACTATCCCGTACCGGTTACTCACCATCCAGAATGGTGTTGTCGATCCGCTGCTAACCGATCCGAAAGCTTCGGCTTTATATGAGGTTGCATCTTCCACCTCCTCCGTCTGTGCAAAAGTATCTGCAGCATAGAAAAGAGTAGCAACTGCAATGATTGTCTGTAAGGCTTTCATTCCATATTTATTTTAACCGGACAAAGGTAAGGATTAAAATTTACCGCCCGATATCTCATTTCAAAAAGAAGTATAAGCATTCTGAAAATACAAATATCAGAATAATCGATTCTTATTTCCCCGGTAACCAGTCGAATACTGTGCGATATACATGGTCGCGCGAGTCTTTTTCAGAAAGTATCAGGTCATGAATCCCGTTCTGTATCGTATCGCGCGTGACATAATTACCTAATTTCTGTCCGTATTTTTGAATATCGTGTACGTCCAGCACAATGTCGGAAGACAGATATTCGTTGTTCCATTCCTTTGTTTCAGGAAACGACTTGTTAGACGACATCACCAATACCGGGCAGTCCAGGCTGATCCCTTTCTGCACAGTTTTCTGCGCTTCCTGTATGGCGTTTATCCATCCGGCTTTTTTCGGATGGCCGTTAATCATCTTCCAATCCGTATTATATTCCCATTCCCCTTTGAACTGTTTGAGCAGGCTGTGGGCGTACGAAGCATCCCCGTATCCCTGTACGGTCAGGTTCGGGAATAGTTTCCCTATGCATGAAACTACCGGGATTACGATCTTTTCCATCATCCATCCGAAATTCCAGTCTAAGAAAGGACTATTCAACATCAATCCGTCGACGGGAAGTTTGCCTTTTTTGCTGTTCAGATAGTAAGGCGTGATCAGCCCTCCTGTCGAATGCGCCATCAGCAGTATTTTGTCGTTTCCTTCTTCTCTGATGATAGCCAAGGCCGTATCAAGATCCGCGAAATATTCCTTCAGGCTTTTGCAAAAGAAAGGATTCTGGTTCGGAAGGATCGAACGCCCATACTTGCGGAGGTCCATCGCATAAAAGTTATAACCGTGAGCATTCACACTATCTCCCAGTTGCTTCTGAAAAAAATAATCGTTGTAGCCATGTATATACAGGATTGCCTGTTTGGTGTCAGGCAATTGCGGTTTCTTGACAAGTGTGCAGACAACTTTCCCCTCATAATCGTCCGGCATCTGAATCGTCCGGCGCAGATAATTATCGCCCAGCACGTCCGGAACGTATTGGGCATAAATTACAGAGACGAAAAGCAGTGACAAGATTGTAAAATATAGTTTCCGTGCCATATCCGTTTTTATTTCTTTACTATAACGTGTTCATTCTGGTGTTTGTTGCAGGTAATAAGCACAAAAATACAATCTTCTTTTATATATCTTGGGTTATTTGTTGTAACATTTGTTTCTTATTCCTAACTTGCAAGGCAAAACACAGAGAGTTTGATACTCGGAGTTTAGAATGAAAAATACATTACTTATTATATGTTTTCTCCTTACACAGGTATCCGTTGTAAGCGAGGCAGTTGCAAATAACCTTGATAGTTTGCGGCAAGAACTGAAAAACTTGCCGGATAGTAGTAAATTGATAAGGCTAAATGAATTACTTTATCAGAATAATCGAAATTTTGTGTTTAAAACCTATGCGGATATGCTATTGGAAGAGGCGCAGAGGCAAAAGAATGATTTATACAAAGGGAATGCCTTATTATCGATCATGCGTTATTACTATTCCAAAAATCCGGACAGCCTGCGTTTTTACTTGAAACAAGCTGAACCTATTTATCTTGCCACTAATCGGATCGAAGATTTATGCCGTGTGAAAGGTTGGAACATCTATACCTTGGTCTTGGGAGGCACCCATGACCAGGTACTCGGGGAAGTAGAAAGTTTAAAGGAACTGGCTGTCCGCTATAACTACCCGGAAGGAGTCGATATGGCCAACCAGGCTTTAGCAAACTTCTATTTCAATATCGGTTTAAAAGACGAAGGTGCCGACTTGTGCGATGAAATCCTACAAGGAATGGAAAAACGGGGAGTCTCCCGCATTCGCCGGTTCTATCTGTTACGTCTGTTGTTAAATGAAAAACCGAAACAGGAATACCTTTTCAAGCTCGATACTTGCATCCGGAATTGTGAAAAAGAAGGAATCACACAGTTGGATGAAGAACATTCGTTGCCTTTTCTAAAACATGCTTTTTACCTCTACTCCGCACAGTATTATGTTGAACGGAAAGAGTCCTCGCAAGTCCATTTTTATTTGAAGAAGTTGGGCGAATTGGAGAAACAATATAATATGAATACGGAAAGGATCATGACTCAATTCCTTTGGATGAGTTATTATAACCTGATCAGGGATTATGATAAAGCCTTAGCGATTGTGGAACAGCTGGAGCATATCCTTTTAAACAATAAGCGTTTTAATGATTGGACTACTGTGGAAGATATCAAAGCCGATATCTACTACAAAATGGGGAGAGGGATGGAGTCGGCCAAAGCTTACAGAGATTCGAAAGCCGTACATGATTCGATTATCCAAGCACAATATTATGAAGACCTTGCCAAATTAAGAACGCAGCGTGAAGTCGATAAATTGAAATTGCAAAGTAAGGAACTGGAGCTGGATGCCGAAAAATCCCGCGCACGGTCCTGGGTGTTCGGTGGAGGCGCTATTGTCTTGCTTCTGCTCTGTGGGGCATTGGGTTTCCTGGCATATTCCCGTCATCGCTACAGTGCCCGTTTGAAAATAGCAAAAGAAAAAGCTGAAGAGGCAGACCATTTGAAATCGGCTTTTCTTGCCAATATGAACCATGAGATACGTACGCCCTTAAATGCGATAGTCGGTTTTTCGCAGGTAATAGCCGAGGAAGGTGACATAGAAACACGTCGGGAATTTGCCAAGATCATCCAAAACAATAACGAATTGTTGCAGCGTTTGATAGAGGACGTTCTGGATATTTCGAAAATAGAATCGAACACGCTTACGTTCGTATTGACGGATCAGGATTTACAGGCATTGATGAAAGACCTTTATAGCATTATGTCATTACGGATACCTGAAAACGTAGAACTGCAGTTGGACGATTGCCCTCGTTTTACACTTCGCACGGACCGGAACCGGCTGACACAAGTATTGGCGAATTTATTGAACAACGCCATCAAGCATACTCACGAAGGTTATATCCGTTTCGGTTATAAGGTGGCGGCTGGCGAGATCTGTTTTTATGTAGCAGATACGGGCGAAGGAATACCGGAAGATCAGCTGGAGCATGTGTTCGACCGTTTTGTCAAGCTGACGGAATGGACAACCGGTGTCGGTTTGGGATTGGCCATTTCCAAAGCCTTGGTAACGAAGCTCGGCGGTCGTATGGAAGTTTGTTCCAAACAGGGAGAAGGTTCTACTTTTAGTGTTATTTTTCCTGTGTGATTCATTCCCTATCCTTATCTTTGCGGACGGCCTTGTCGGAACTAAACAGATAAACAATGGAACAAAAGGATTTTGTAAGTATCGTACAAACCTATCGCCAATGGATCCATGCGATGGAAAAGGCGGCTTTTGCTATTCACGACCAGGTGAATCAACGTTATGGAGAGTTTCTACCCTATGGTTTTCATCTGAAAATGACAGCATCGTATGTCTCCCGTTACGGTCATCTGGTGGCGCAGACGGAAGCGGATGTACTCGTCTTGTACGCGTCCGCTTATCTGCACGATACGATAGAAGATGCCCGTATGACCTATAACGACGTTGTGAAGTTTATCCGCAATTTCAGACCGGAAGGGATTACCTTGCCGGACGTATGCGTGAAAGAGCTCGAAAGCCAGGTCCCGGAAATCGTCTATGCCCTTACGAACGAAAAAGGCCGTAACCGCGACGAGCGTGCGGATGCCATTTATTATAAAGGTATACGCGAAACGAGGTTTGCCTCCTTCGTCAAGATGTGCGACCGGTTGGCAAACCTCCGCTTTACCGTGATGTTCGTGTTTGCAAACTATATGTTTGATGTCTATAAAAGAGAATATTCCGCTTTTATCCGTGAAATCAGCGAAGGTGCTGTCACTCCCGTCCCGGAAGAGATGAAGCGGGAGGCGGAAAAGATGCTGGAAGAAGAAGTCTATATCTTATAATATATAATCATCATGAAAACATTGTGTTACTTTTTCTTATTTTGTTTTTGCTGCATCCATTTGGCAGCAAAGAACCGCAAAGCGGTATTTGTCATAGTGGATGGAGTGCCTGCGGATCAGATCGAGCGTTTGCATACTCCGGCTATCTTTGATATCGCTTCGAAAGGAGCTTATGGCCGGGCCTATACGGGAGGTGAGATAGGCGGATATTCCCAAACCCCGACCATTTCCGCTATCGGATATACCAACCTGCTGACTTCGACTTGGTTTAACAAGCATAACGTGGGAGGCAATTCGAACCTGAAGCCGAACTACAATTACTGGACTGTGTTCCGCATAGCCAAAGAACAGCCGCAACCTTGCAAAACGGCTATCTATTCAAGCTGGACGGACAACCGTACGGTATTGCTGGGAGAAGGAAAAGAAGAAACGAACCACCTGAAGATAGATATCGTAAAGGACGGCTATGATCTGGACACCATCCGTTTCCCGCATAAGGAGAAGGACTTGCATGTTTTTGATTATGACGAGAAAGTATCGCTCGAAGCATCCAAAAGCATCCGGGAAGATGCACCGGATTTGAGTTGGGTGTATCTGTGGTACACCGACGACGCCGGGCATCTGGCAGGAAATGGCGCTTACTTCGACGAATATGTAAGAAAGGCGGATGCACAGGTCGCCCGTATATGGGAAGCCGTGAAATACAGGGAAGCCAATTTCGACGAAGAATGGATGGTCGTGATAACCACTGACCACGGCCGTACGGAAAGCGGATACGGACACGGCGGCCAATCTTTGCGCGAACGGACCACCTGGATTTCTACGAATCTCCCCGTGAACGACTATTTTAATAGCGGGCGGCTCGCCATTACGGATATCACTCCTTCTATTTGTCGCTTTATGGGATTCCAGGTCCCGCAAGATGTTTTATGGGAACAGGATGGCATGCCTTTTATCGGGGATGTCGATATTTGCGGATTACAAACTTCCCCGTACGATCAATCGGTCGAACTGTCCTGGGATTGCCTTTCTGAAAAGGCCGGGGTGACGATTTATGCCGCGTGCGGCAACACCTTCAAAACCGGTCAGCCGGACGAATGGATAAAGGTGGCTGCCGTGCCTGCCTCTACCCGGAAATATCGGGTCGATTTGACGGCTCTTCCTGAATCGGATTTTTATAAATTCGTATTGGTCACTCCCCGTAACCATTTAAACCGCTGGTTGAAACGGTAGTCGTAAAAAGGGAGTACCCGGTTTCCGGCCTATACCGGAATCGGTGCATTTGTTGTTAACAGGCGAAATTAGTCCGGCGGAATTTGGGTAATGTCGTTTGTAGAAGTTATTTTTGCAATGTTAACAACACATGCACTTGCACTTGGAGAATCGGAGAGACATAATAAACCCTTTGGAGATTAATTCGGAAATGAATTTTGGCGTCTTTTACAATGCGTACTACCAGCGTTTTGTAAGATATGCCTTTTATTATGTCAATGATTTGCCGACCGCCGAAGATATGACGCACGATGCCTTGCTGTACTATTGGGAAAATAAACAAAAGCTGCCAGCCGATACGGACGTCTTAGGCTATATATTACAATCCGTCAAGAACAAATGCCTGAACTACCTGAAGCATATCCAGGTGGAAATCGAATACAGCAAGAACCGCACGGAGTTGCGTGACTGGGAAATCGTGACGCGCATCCAGACGTTAGAAGACGAAAGCTACAGCACGATCTTTTCCAAAGACATAATGAAAATCGTCATGGAGTCTTTATCCGAGCTGCCGGAACAGACCCGTAATATATTTGTGTTGAACCGTCTGGATTATAAATCAAGGAAAGAAATAGCACAAACCTTAGGTGTTTCCCAACAAAAAGTAGATTATCATATCAATAAGGCCAATGATCATCTCCGCCTGAAACTGAAAGACTATATTCCCCTGATACTGTTATTCTTGAATTAGGCATATCCGGACTTTCCTCATGTGACCGTAGTGCCGGTCGTCATTCCTTGTGCCGTTTCCCGTGAACAAAGAAGCCTTTTGCCATTGTGTTTCGTCTGTTCAATGCAAGTGTAATCTGTTTTCGACGTTGTCGAGAATATATACGGCGTTGTCGTGTATATTCTCGGCATTGTCGTATATATACACGACAACGTCGAAAACAAATTACACTTGCATCGGCTTTGAAATACAACGTGTTGTCTTGTGGAACTTGCGTCATTGTTTTGAAAAATAGTTGCCAGTAAGCAAAAAAGTTCTATTACGGTTGGGATTTTTCTTTGATGAGTTGCTCTACTTATAGAAACAGGAAAAAGAGAAACGATGCAAATAGATCAACATATACTTATTCGTTACTTTCTGAAGCAGGCTTCGGAAGAAGAAAAGGAGGCAATACGGCAGTGGATTGAAAGCAACGAAGACAACCGCCGGCGTTTTATCCGGGAGCGGATTCGTTTTGATGCTTCCATTTTGGTAGACGAAGCTGCGGTTGAGCCTTCCACTAAAATTGCTTCCGGTAAGCGTTACCGGCTACATCCTGCATTGAATTGGTCTTTAAAGGTCGCAGCTTCGGTTTTGCTTTTGCTGGGAAGTTTTTATTGGTACGATAATTACCGGACGGCTCAATTGGCGCAGACCTTCCAGTGTGTATATGTCCCGGCGGGCAACCGTACCAATATCCAACTACCGGACGGCACGAATGTCTGGCTGAATGCTAACACATCTCTCCGTTACCCGATGGTGTTTTCCAAAACGCGCCGTGAAATACAATTGGATGGCGAAGGTTATTTCGAAGTGGCGAAAGATAAAAAGCCTTTTATCGTCAAAACGAATAAATATGATGTGGAGGTATTGGGAACTACTTTTAACGTAGAGGCCTATAAGGATAAATCTGATTTTCGGACAATGCTCTATGAAGGTAAAGTCAAGCTATATAATACGAAGAATCCGAAAGCCGTTTATCTCTCTCCGGGACAAACGGCGGAGTTAATAGGGGGAACATTACAGGTCGTACGGACAACGGATTTGAACAGCTACCGCTGGAAAGACGGTCTGATCTATATCGAAGACAAGTCTTTTAATGCGATTATGGCACTGTTCGAAAAGTTTTATGATGTGCGGATCATAGTCAACAACAAAGCTGTAAAAGATTTGGGCTATCGCGGAAAGCTGCGGATATCCGATGGTGTGGATCATGCTTTGCGCGTTCTGCAAAATGACTTCCCTTTCAAATATAAGCGGGATGAAGAGAAAAACATCATATATATTAACTGATAAAATCGATTTGCCTATGAGGAAGGACACATGAGAAACACGTAAAAAAAGAACCGGCAGTTGCGCCAACAACCACCGGCTCTGCAGTACATTTTTAATATACTTATTAATTTAAAATCAATCACAAAGGTATGAAAAAACTTTTTTTATCCGAGTCTTTGCCTAAAAAAGATTCGGGAAGAAAACAAATATGTAGAGTTATGAAGTTAACAGCGAGTTTTCTACTATTATGTTCATGTTTCGCTTTTGCTGGTAATGCAAATTCTCAAAATGCGAAGGTTAGTTTGAATAAAACCCAAGTTCAATTGGAGGATATTCTTAGTGAAATTGAAAATCAAACGGATTATTTGTTTGTCTCTAACCGGGATGTCGACTTGAAACAGAAAGTGTCTGTACGGGTCAAAGACCAGTCTGTTGAAACTGTATTGGATGAAGTGTTGAAAAATACGGGAGTGACCTTTACGGTCGAGGGTGTGAATATCGTATTGTCTCCAAGTATGGTGGGCACTATCCTGCAACAAAATAAAAAAAAGGTATCAGGGACGGTTGTTGATCGAAATGGTGAACCTGTGATCGGTGTAAATGTGGTAGAAAAAGGGACAACAAATGGGACAATCACAGATTTGGATGGAAAATTTACATTAGATGTCTTTTCTAATGCAACTTTAATGCTTTCTTATATCGGTTATAAGTCGCAAGAAATAGTAATCGGTAGCCGCAGCCAATACAATATGGTCTTAGACGAAGACACTGAGACTTTGGATGAAGTTGTTGTTGTGGGATACGGAACGATGAAGAAAAGTAGTTTGACTGGTTCGGTTACAAAGGTCGAAACAAAGAAGCTGGAAGGTTTTCCTTCTGTTAATGTAGTAGATGCCTTACAAGGTCGGGCGGCTGGTGTTTATATTAATCCTTCTCGTCAACCGGGTGAAGATCCTACTATTCGGATTCGTGGAACACGTTCTTTTAATGCTTCTAATTCACCTTTGTTGATTGTTGATGGTATGCCAGGGTCTTGGGAAAATGTCAGTTCTGAAGATATCGCCTCTATGGAAATCCTGAAAGATGCAGCTGCTACAGCTATTTACGGTTCAAGAGCTGCCAATGGGGTTATTCTGATTACGACGAAGTCTGCTAAAAAGGGCGGTAAATTGTCAATCGAACTGAATTCTTATGTAGGAATGAACAAATATGACTTTGTCGAGATGCAATCGCCTGAGAAATACAATGCGATGATTCGCGATGTGATGCGATACCAGTCACATGGGCTTGACAAGGAGGCATGGGAAAATTCCGATATCGATTTGCAACGCGGGTTGGAGATGTTCAACAGTTTATGGGCGGATAATTATTACAATAAAGGCATCTCATTCGATTGGCGGAAGGCTTTGTTCAACAGCCATAGTGTGACAACCGGGCATAACATCAGTATCGGACAGGCTACGGATAAGATATCGTATAAATTGTCGTATAGTTTCCAAGATGACAATTCCTACTATAAGACCATGAATTACCAGCGGCACATCCTGAACAACAATGTCAAAGTCAATTTGGCCAAATGGATGGACTTTGGGTTGATCACTCGTTTGAGTTTGCGGGATATGGGTGGATGGCCCGGTAGTATGTGGGATAACTATCGGCGTATGACTCCGTTTGAAACGCCTTATATTGATGAAGATCCGAGTAAAGGGTTGAAAGATGTGGTAGGGAAAGAAAAGTATGTGAATGCTTTGTTAAACTATGAAGATGGTAATTTCGTGAATGACCGTGTCAATAAACGTGCTGATATCATTTTGACAGCCAATATCCGTCCTTTTTCGTGGTTGACATTTACGACTAATTTGAAATTGGATTATAAAGAGTCGAGTAATGGAGAATATTACGATTCGAAAACGAGTGCGCAAAATTTAGGCTATAATTATGCTTCTTTCAATAAAGGTTCTGATTCAGGTTACACATGGAATGGAATTTTGAATTTTGACAAATCGTTCGGTTCGCATCACTTGATGGCGACAGCTGTATTGGAAGCACAAGAAAGCAAAGGTGAAAGCGTGACGGCCTCCTCACAGGATATTCCGGCCAAATATATGGATTATCATTTCTTATCATCCGGTATTGTCAATCAAAAAGTTTCTTCGAATTATTGGAAATCCAATTTATTGTCTTATATGTTCCGCTTGCAATACGAATTGAAAGATCGGTATTTGTTCAATGTTGCTATCCGTACAGATGGTTCCTCCAAGTTGGCGGACGGCAATAAATGGCGGAGTTTCCCTTCGGCAGCTGTCGCTTGGCGTATGTCAGAGGAAAGTTTCCTGAAGGATTCTAAAGTCGTTTCTAATTTGAAATTACGTTTGAGCTATGGTGAAATCGGTAATCAGGCCATTGATTCTTACCAGACGATGACACGTCTGAAGTCTAAGACTTATTCTTGGGCAGGCAATGGTTTCTACACGTGGCAACCGGATGGGTTGGCCAACAAGGGTTTGGGTTGGGAAGTTTCGAAGACATGGAATGCAGGTGTCGATTTCGGGCTATTCAATAATTTATTGGCCGGAACGGTGGAATTTTACCGTACACGCAATGAAGATTTGTTGCTGACGCGTTCGTTGCCCGAAACTACCGGATTTGGATCCTTGTGGCAAAATATCGGGACAACGCAAAACCAAGGGGTTGAAGCCACCTTCAGTGTCTATCCGATTCGCAGAAAAGATTTGAATTGGAGCCTTACGGCAACGGCGACCCGTAACTGGAATAAGATTGTCGATTTGGTTGACGGTAAAGACGATCGAGGGGCAAGCCGGTTTATTGGGCAACCCATCAGTATCTTCTTCAATTACGAAAAAATAGGTATTTGGCAATTGGACGAAATTGAAGAGGCAAAGAAATACAAACAAGAACCGGGAACGATAAAAATCAGAGATGTGGATGAAGATGGAAAGATTACGGATAGTGACAAAATCATAATTGGTCAAAAAGAACCGAAAGTGATAGCTTCTATTCAGAATAGCTTGATGTATAAAGATTGGGATTTCTCATTCAATTTGGTTGGGCAATTCGGACATATCATTGAAGCGGGTAACTACACTTCTGAATGGAATGCCGATAAAATGATTATCGATAACATTGATTGGTGGACTCCATTGAACCCGACAAACGAGTGGCCACGTGTTCAGACGGCTCAATCACAAGATTTTACTTCTACTTTGTCTAAATTTAAAGGTGATTTTATTAAATTGCAGGATATTTCGGTAGGATATGATTTTAAGCGTTTGTTAGCTCAGGTTTGTAAAGTGGATAAGCTTCGCCTATACTTCCAAGCACGTAATTTATTCTATCTGTATCGGGCTTGTCCGAGTGATGTCAATCCGGAACAACCGAATTCGGTTTATACGTTGCCGACATCTTTGGTCGTAGGCCTTAATTTCGCATTTTAAAAACTTAATACGATTGTCATTATGAAAAAGAAATATATTGTCTTATCGGTTTTGTCTATGATTCCGTTTTTCTCTTGTCAAGATTTTTTGAAAGAGGAATCCAAGTCGCAAATGACGCTTGAATATTATTACACAGACAAAGGTTTGCAAGAAGGTGTGGCTGCTGTATATAGCTCTTGCCGTGAGATGTTTAGGGGAGATATGTTTGAAATTAATTATTTTTCGGATCTATCGGAAGTTGCAGCTTCTCAAAACAACTCTTATGACCATGTCGGGAAAGTTTCTGCCGGTTTTCTCAATAACTTGTTTTGCAATATGCATCAGGGTATTATGATCGCCAACCGTATGGAACGTGTAATTGGGGACAATCCGGAAACCCGGACAAAAGAGGTTTATTGGGCGGAGTTGCGAGGATTCAGAGCTATGTTCTATCAGATACAGGTCGAGTTGTGGGGAAAATATGGTCATTATCAGGAAACGGTTTATGACCAATATGAAGAAAGTATGCTTGATCTTAATCAGAAGCCCGTTTCTTTTTATTATGAGCAGATCTTGAAAGATATTGATTACGCAATAGAAAAGCTTCCTGCGCAGTCGGAAATAAAAGAATTCGGACGTCTTTCACAAGGGGCGGCAAAAGCATTAAAAGCCCGTTTCTTGTTGGCGATAGCCGGATATTCAAATCCGGAATATGCCGGGCAGGAAGAACATAATTTGTGTACCCAATTGGGATTTGCATCTGAAAATGATCTGTATATTCAAGCGCGTGTTTTGGCCAAAAGCGTTATTAATGACTATAATTATGCGTTGCTTCCTGCTTATGGGGATAATTTCGATGAAGATAAACAGGTGAATAAAGAGGTCATCTGGTCCGTGCAATGGACGACTGATAAAACGTTTAATACGGATGATGCTGGATTCCATCGATGTGGGATTGGACGAACATGTGAGACTTTGGACTTGAAAGAGAAGTCTGCCGGTAATTTGACAGCGACTACACGCTCTTTGGCTGTTACGCGTTTGGACGAAACTGGATCGAAATATACATTTGCAATGCCTTGCCATTCGATGTATTATGGAAGAGAATACCGTCATATCATGCCATCTTTTGCATGGATCAATATGTTTGATGATAAAGACAAACGTAAAACGGAAACTTTCGAAACACTTTATCTGCGGATAGATGATGATAAGGCCGCACCAGCCGATATGACCGATACCGTTGCTTATATGCCTTTCCGGACCATTACCAAACAGGAAGATGAATGGCATCGGGATTGGGTGAAGTCCGGTGATCCGCACGCTTATTATTTGGATGGAATGAATGAAGTGTATGATATGGATGATCCAAATGACACGAAACACTATGGTGGTCCGTTATTACATAGATCCCGTTATCATTCTCTGAAAAAGTTCTATGACCGTTCAAGGACGGAAAAAGGAAAGCAAGAAGAGGGTACGAAAAATGGAACAATCATTCGTCTGGCAGAAATGTATCTAATTGAAGCCGAATGCGCTTTCCGGTTGAGAGAGGGAGAACAAGCGGTGTATAACGTATTGAAACCCCTTTGGGAACGGGCTTTTGACAACCTTTCGGATGCAGATGTATATAAACCCAAAAATGGAATGGATATTCATTTTATTATTGATGAATATAGTCGTGAATTGGGAATGGAATTCAACACATTCTTTATCCTGAAACGGACGCGTACCTTATTGGAACGTATTGGCCGGATGCCTATAAGCAAGGAAGAGGAAAGTAGCGGTGTCTTGCGTTATGCCGATTATGTCAAAGAATATGGTGATATTTTGTATATCAAGCCATTCCCGGAATCGCAGGCTACGCGGTTTAAAGTCATGTCACGCGAGTTACTTCCTCCGGGATATGATTATGGAAGTTTATTTTAAGGGATGGATTATTGTTTAACATTAAATAAGATCGGAAAGATGAAAAAAAAATTTGTAAAAGTGCGGATGTGCCTTTTTTCGTTGTGCGCCTTTTTGATGGGATGCTCTCAGGGAAAATCCGAATCCAATATTTCTATTCAAGAGAATAAACAGGAAAAGAAGATTGATGTAGTAGTAGATGGACAGTTGTTTACTTCTTATCGGTATTCGGCTGATTATGAGAAACCGTTTCTTTTTCCTGTTTATTCGCCCAATGGGTCGGTCGTGACAAGAGGTTATCCGCTTGAACCTCGCAAAGGGGAACGGATAGACCATCCGCATCACACGGGGTTGTGGTTTAATCACGGGAATGTGAACGGACTGGACTTTTGGAACAATTCTTCTGCAATTAAAAATAAGGAAAAATATGGTCATATTGTTGTAACCCGGATTTCGGATGCTCAAGGAGGTAAAGAAGGACGGATTAAGGTCCTTTCGGAGTGGAGAGACCAACAAGAAAATGTCTTATTGGAAGAAACAACCGAATACATCATCCGGGGGACAAAAGATAGCCGTACAATCGACCATATCTCTACGCTGAAAGCTGTCCAAGCGGTTACCTTTACGGATAATAAAGAGGGGATGATCGCTATTCGTGTGGATCGTTCTTTTGAAGAACCGACAAAGGAAAGCATGGTCTTCACCGATGAGCATGGTAATCCGACGGAAGTGAAGGTGCAGGCGGACAATACAGGTGTGAATGGGGTTTATTATAGTAGCAGTGGTTTTACTGGTGGAAAAGTATGGTCTACCCGTAATGATTGGGTGTTACTGACGGGTGAAAAGGATGGTTCGGTCATTACGTTCGGATTTTTCGACCATCCGGATAATGTCGGTTATCCTTTCCATTCACATGCTCGTGGTTACGGTTTGTTTGCTTGCAACAATTTGGGTTCGCACGTTTATAACAAACAAGACGATGAAATTATCCATCATTTGGCAAAAGGAGAAACTTTGGTGTTGAAACATCGTTTCTATATTGAGTCGGGAACGGAACGGATTTCTAAAGAACGGGCAGATGCTATTGGAACGGATTTCTCTAAAGCCTATTGATTGGCTTCTATTGGTTTGGGTGATTGCCTTTTGTCCACTTCAGTTAGGGGCAAAAGGCAAAGCCCATACGTCTTGGAAGTTGCAAGGCGGAATAGGTGTTTGTGCGTCTATCGGGAATGTAGAGAAGCTGCTTGAGGCCAAAAGTGCCTTTGTAGAAGTGAATATTCAGAATTTCTTTAATCCGTATGAAAGCGATTCTGCCTTTGCATCTAAAATGGAACAGGCCAAGCGATATTCGTTACCTCTCTATTCGGGAAATTGCTTTTTCCCCGGAAAAATGAAATTGACCGGTGGGCAGCTTGATGTGCAAGGTGTATTGGATTATGCGGAGATAGCGATGAGGCGTGCCCACATGGCAGGGACGAAAATATTTGTCTTAGGGAGTGGCGGAGCACGGAATATCCCGGAAGGTTTTGACCGCAAAAGGGCGGAAGAACAATTTGTTGGGCTTTGTAAACGAATTGCTGAAATCGGAGAAAAATATGGAATAGTTCTTGTTTTGGAACCTTTAAGGAAAGAGGAAACGAACTTTATCCATACGGTGAAGGAGGCTTTGGAATTTGTTAAGGCAGTCAATCATCCTTACTTCAAAGTTTTGGCCGATTTCTATCACATGGCTTGTGAGAAAGAAAGTCCGGAATCGATTGTTGAAGCGGCTGATGAATTGTACCATTGCCATATTGCAGAAGTGGAAGTCCGGTCGGCTCCGGGTGTAAAGGGCGATGATTTCACTCCTTATTTTAAGGCGTTGAAGCAGATCGGCTACAAAGGTGCAATCGCTTTGGAATGTAATTGGAAAGATTTTGATAAAGAGGTTGAATGTGGAGTGGCGGAAACTGAAAAGCAAGCTGCTTCCGTATCAGATTTTGATTAACTTTTAAATGATAAGAACATGAAAACAAGTTCAAGAAGAGATTTTTTGAAGAAAGCTTCGTTAGGTGTGGTAGCGGCTACCGTAACACCGGTTGTTGTTGGGGCTGAAACTGCTATTGCTGCTCCTGAGATATTGTCGGAGTCAGCCAAAGGGGCAAACGACCGTATCCGCATTGCTGTGCTTGGCGTGAACGGGCGCGGACAGACTCATATCGAAGAAATTATGAAGATCGCTAAAGAGTATAATGTGGAGTTGGCTGCTTTGTGTGATCCGGATATGGAAGTCCTGCGGAAAAGAGTGGATAAGGTAAAAAGTAAATATGGAAAGACTGTACAAATCGAACAGGATTTCCGGAAAATCTATGATAATAAAGAGATTGATGCTGTCACCTTGGCTACCCCAAACCATTGGCATGCGCTTCAAACCATTTATGCTTGCCAAGCAGGAAAAGATGTGTATGTGGAAAAACCGGCTACCCATAATATTTATGAGGGGCGGAAAATGATTGAAGCTGCTTATAAATATAATCGGATTGTACAGCATGGTGTCCAATTGAGAAGTTCGGTTGCCATTCGCGAAGCAGTGGAACATTTGAAAAACGGATTGATTGGACGTGTATATATGTCTCGTGGTTTGGTTTACCGATGGAGACCAAATATAGGGAATAAAGGCATATCTCAAAAGCCGGCAGATTTGGATTATGATTTGTGGTGTGGGCCGGCCCCGATGGTTCCGTTCACCAAAAACTTGGTCCATTATAATTGGCACTGGCATTGGAACTACGGAAATGGTGATGTAGGAAACCAAGGTATCCATGAAACCGATTTGTGTATGTGGGGATTAGGTGTAGACCACTTGCCAGAACGAATCACTTCTATGGGGGGGAAGTTCTTGTGGGATGATTGTAAAGAGGTGCCGGAAATACAAACATCGATCTATCACTATCCAAAAGAAAAGAAAATCATTCAATTCGAAGTACGTAACTGGTGTACGAATTTAGAAGATGGAGCAGGCGTTGGCAATATTTTCTATGGAGATAAAGGGTATATGGTTATAAAAGGGTATGACAGCTATGAAACGTACTTGGGTGAGAAGAGGGAAAAAGGCCCGAGCCGTTCGGAAGGAGGTGAATTGACTCGTCATTTCCAAAATTGGGTAGATGCGATGCGAGCACGTGACATGAGTATCCAAAATGGCCCTGTGCAGACCGGCCATTTATCTTCAGCTCTTGCCCATTTGGGAAATATCTCATTCCGTTTAGGAAAACAGTTGCAGTTTGATCCAGTAGCAGAACGGTTTATCGGAGATAGTGAAAATGAAGCAAATGCTATGTTGAGTAGGGACTATAGGGCTCCTTATGTACTTCCGGAAATTGTGTGATTGGGCTTTTGATCGCTTCCTTGTTGATGTGATTAAAAGTTAGCCTATAATTAAAAAGCAATTGGAGTCTATATAAATTCAATTTTCTGAAATTGCTTATTAAGGAGTTGTCTAAAAAGCAACTCCTTTTTTTGATAGTTCGTATACTTTTAGTAGAGTTCCAATCCAATTTCCGATAGTCAAACAGTAACAGTGAGTGAATTTTATTTGTATTTTTACGCTTGTTATGTGGAGATAATTATATGTTAGAAATAATAAGGTAGCCTTATGAGTGTGAAAAAGATATTTGTATTTAGTCTGTTGTGGGTGGTCTCAGTGGTGGTGGCTGGAAATCATCAAAGTTTAGATGAGGTTGAGATAGTGAATGAAAAAGGAAATTATAGTTATCAAACGGTATGGGAAGCGTATGACGGGTTCAATAAAATATTTTTGGATTCGGATAAATATATTTATAAGACCAATTCTTCTTTTCCTCGTGCCATAGATCGTGGTAACGGTGCGGCTGCCATTTGGTGCCAACCTATTTATTGGGATATGGCTATGAATGCATATCAATTGGCGAAAAAACGGAAGGATAAGGAAAAAATGGAATATGCAAAAACGCTTTGCGAGAAAATTTATGAAGGAAATAAAGCGCACTATGCCCATTTTGATTTTGACGACAACAATGAAAATACAGGATGGTTCATCTATGATGATATCATGTGGTGGACGATAACGTTAGCGCGCGCATATGAATTGTTCGGGGTGAAAGAGTATCTCCAATTGTCTGAAAAAAGTTTTGAACGGGTTTGGTATGGCTCGGAAAAAGTGGGAGATAATGGCTCATACGATCCGGTAAATAGTGGTATGTTTTGGCGTTGGTATCCCATTCGGAATCCTAAGCCCAATAAGTTTGGAGACGGGAAAATGGCTTGTATCAATTTTCCAGTGGTGGTAGCTGCTTTGACCCTTTATGATAATGTACCGGCAGATAGGAAAGAGGCTGTTGGAAAACATTTGGTGCATTTGTCTAAACTCCAATATCTGCAACGAGGAAAAGAAATTTATGAATGGGGAGTGGAAAACTTGTTAGACAAGGAGACGGGAGTCATTGCCGATAGCCGCCATGGTGCTGGAGAACCGGCATGGAAAGCACATGTATATAATCAAGCTACTTTTGTAGGGGCTTCGGTGTTATTGTATAAGGCAACCGGGGATAAATATTATTTGGATAATGCGGTGCTTGCTGCTGATTATACTGTAAATGAAATGTCGGTAGAACATGGGGTGTTGCCGTTTGAAAAGGGTATTGAACAAGGAATATATACTGCTATCTTCGCGCAATATATGTCTATGTTGGTTTTTGATTGCGGGCAAAAACAGTATCTCCCGTTTTTGAGACAAACAATTGAGACTGGTTGGTCAAACAGGGATAAGACCCGCAATATTTGCGGAGGTACATATTATAAACCGCTTCCTAAGGATGCTGAAGTCGATAGTTATTCTGCTTCGGGGATACCGGCATTGATGCTTTTATTCCCTGCTCGGAAATAAAAAAATCAGTTTAGGCTATTTTTAAGAATGATTTTGGTTTGTCGGTTTAGAAAAACTTCTTACCTTTGCACCGCAAAAAATATTAGTAATAACAATACAAAACAGTGTTTTATGAACAATTACGAAACCGTTTTCATTTTGACTCCCGTTTTGTCTGACGCTCAGATGAAGGAAGCGGTAGAAAAATTCACGAACATCCTGAAAGAACAGGGTGCTGAAATCGTGAACGAAGAAAATTGGGGTTTGCGCAAATTAGCTTATCCTATTGACAAGAAAACAACAGGCTTCTACCAGTTGGTTGAATTCAAAGCAAATCCGGAAACAATCGCTACACTGGAAGTTAACTTCCGTCGTGACGAACGTGTGATTCGCTTCCTGACTTTCCGCCAGGACAAATATGCAGCAGAATATGCAGCAAAGAGAAGAAGTTTGAAATCATCTAAAGAAACAGTAAAGGAGAATTAATCATGGCAGCAACTCAATCAGAAATCAGATATTTGACTCCGCCTTCAGTAGACGTTAAAAAGAAAAAATATTGCCGTTTCAAAAAGAACGGTATCAAGTATATCGATTACAAAGATCCTGAATTCCTGAAGAAATTCCTGAACGAGCAGGGTAAGATCCTTCCGCGTCGCATCACAGGTACTTCTTTGAAGTTTCAGCGTCGTATAGCTCAGGCTGTTAAAAGAGCTCGCCACTTGGCGTTGCTTCCTTACGTAACCGATTTAATGAAATAATAAAAAGAGAGGAGACAGAATATGCAAGTTATTTTGAAAGAAGACGTAATCAATTTAGGTTACAAGGACGATATCGTAACGGTTAAAGACGGTTACGGACGTAACTTTCTAATCCCCACGGGTAAGGCAGTTATCGCATCTGAATCTGCAAAGAAAGTATTGGCTGAAAACTTGAGACAGCGTGCTCACAAGTTGGCTAAGATCAAAGAAGATGCTCAGGCTTTGGCTGCTAAGTTGGAAGGCGTTGCCCTGACAATCGGTGCTAAGACAAGCTCTACTGGTACAATCTTCGGTTCCGTAACGAACATCCAGGTAGCTGATGCATTGGCAAAAGCTGGTTTCGATGTAGACCGTAAGATTATCTATATCAAAGAATCTGTTAAGGAAGTCGGTAGCTACAAAGCTATCTTGAAACTTCACAAAGAAGTATCGGTAGAAATTCCTTTTGAAGTAGTTTCTGAGTAATCCCATACCGGATATATAAACAAAAAGGGCGATTCCTTGCGAATTGCCCTTTTTTTATTTCAGAACAGCCCAGTTTAACTCATCAAAAAGCATTACATTTGTCCCGAATTTGCAAGAAATTTTTAAAGTGGCAAAAAGTACTTTTCTATATATCAATTTGGTAATAGCTCTGTTTTTTGTTTTACCTGTGTTGCAGGCAAAGGAAAAGACGTTTACGGTGGTGATCGACGCCGGGCATGGGGGAAAGGACCCCGGTGCGCGTGGTTCGTCTATCAATGAAAAGGCTATTAACCTGGCCGTAGCTCTCAGGCTCGGTAACTTGATATCGGAAAAGCACAATGATGTGAAGGTTATTTATACGCGCAAAACGGATGTCTTTATCGAATTGGACGAGCGGGCGAATATCGCCAACCGGAATAAGGCTGACCTGTTTATCTCCATTCATACGAATGCGGTGAAGCGGGGAAGTTCGGTATCGGGGACGGAGACTTATACGTTAGGTCTGGCCCGTACGGATGAAAATCTGGAAGTGGCCATGCGTGAGAACTCGGCGATCCTTTTGGAAGATAATTATCTGCAAAAGTACGAAGGCTTCGATCCGACCTCTTCCGAATCGTATATTATTTTCGAATTTATGCAGAATAAGCACATGGAGCAGAGTATCAGTCTCGCTTCGGAGGTGCAGAAATGTTTTACTTCCGCCAAGCGTAATAACAGGGGAGTGCGGCAGGCGGGTTTTCTTGTGTTGCGTAAAACGAGTATGCCGAGCATTCTTGTGGAATTGGGATATATCTCGAATCCCGTGGAAGAACGTTTTATGAAAACGAAGGAAGGGCAAAATAAATTGGCAACCGCTATTTATAATGCTTTTACAAAATATAAGTGGGAATATGACCGTAAGCGCGGTGCGTTGGCAGGAAACGCAAGTGTCGCTCCCATTTTGGAAGTGGCCGATGAGGCGGATGAGGCCGATGATAACCAGGTTATTTCGGCACCTCCGGGAAGTGAAGAGTATATTCGTCAAAAGAACAAAGCCAGGGACGTCAATCAGGCCCGTTCATCAAAGCCGGTAACCTCCGTGAAGCAGGCAAACCCGGTTAAAAAGGGACAAACGGTTTATAAAATACAAATACTTACCTCGGATAAAAAACTTTCTCCCGGTTCTAAATTGTTTAAAGGATATAAGAACGTCGATTGCTTTATCGAGAAAGGCATTTATAAGTATACGTATGGCGAAACAACAAGTTTCGATTCGATCCGTAAGTTGCGCCGGCAGGTAGCGAAAGATTTTAAAGACGCTTTTATTGTCGCCTTTAAAGATGGAAAGAAAGTGAAATATTAATAGTAACAGAATTTATATTATATACAGAGAAGAAATGAAAAAGGTATTCACCAAAGAGGCAAAGATCGGACTTGTGTCTATAGTCAGTCTGGCATTGCTATATTTAGGAATTAATTACTTGAAAGGGATCAATCTGTTTAAACCGACAAACCATTACGTGGTGGCTTGTACGAATGTAAAGGGAGTGACGGTTTCGAGTCCTGTATTTGTAGAAGGTTTTAAGGTCGGATTGGTGCGTGAGATTGTTTATGACTATGATGCCGTAGATAAGATTTCGATTGATATCAGCTTAGAAGATCACATGAAGATTAATAAGGGTAGCTATATTACGATCGTGAACAGCTTCCTCGGTGGTGGTGAATTGCATATCCATCTGAACAAGTATGTAGACGATTATCTGAAGCCCGGTGCGGTGATCGAGGGACGGATGGAATCGGACATGATGCAATCCGTACAGGAGAATATCCTCCCGCAGGTAGAGTTACTCTTGCCGAAGATCGATTCGATTCTGGGGGGCTTGCAAACGCTGGTTAACCATCCTGCATTGGCCCAGTCCTTGAACAATATAGAAAAAACGACCAATAGTCTGGCTGTTTCTTCCCGCCAGCTCAACCAGATGTTGAGCAAGGATGTGCCGGGCATTATGAGCGATCTGAAGGTCATCACCGGAAACTTTGCCGATGTCAGCACCGATTTGAAGAAGCTGGATCTGGCAACGACCGTGAGTGCGGTGAATGCAACGTTGGATAATGTGGAGCAAATGACGCGTAAGCTGAACTCTAAGGATAATAGTATGGGGCTTCTGTTGAACGACCGCGCCCTCTATGATAATCTGAACAGTACGGCGGACAATGCTTCCAAGCTTTTGCTCGATTTGAGGCAGAACCCCAAAAGATATGTGCATTTTTCTGTATTTTAAGATAGCATAAGAATTCTTGTACAAACCGTTTATTTAGAATTATTCCAATTAAACGAAAAAATATAAAATGCAGAAGGTTGGCTTCTCTAAGGCCTTTAGATAGAGAAATATAACAAGGCCGAAAGGTCTTTTTTGAAGTCCGTCCTCCCGAAAAGCGGAGGGGTAAAGAATGCTCTTAAATAAAGGCTTTTTGAGATTCTGATGTTTTAAAACGAAGATATTCAGATTGTTGGAATTAACTGCCTGACAATAAATAGGATATTGAACAATCAAAAGTTCCAAACAAAATGATACTTTTTTTTTCGGAATTAATTTCTAAACTTTGTAGTCGTAAAGAATAAAAATTGAAGTTGTAAGTATAGTTGGGAGAGTAAAAAATCATGCAAACTGAATATCAAACTTTGTGGAATAAATGCCTCGTAGTCATTAAGGACATCGTCCCTGAGGCCGCTTTTAACACATGGTTCAAACCTATCATACCATTATCATACGAGGATAATAAATTTACGATTCAGGTACCCAGCCAGTTCTTTTACGAGTATCTGGAAGAGAAGTATGTGAACGTATTGAAAGTTACCTTATATCGAGTGATGGGACAGGGTACGATATTGAACTATCGTATCAAGGTCGTTGATAAGGTGAAAGAGGATGGCATGATCACTTTACCTACCGGTAATGACGCTCCCCGTACCGGCAAGAAAAGTGCGGAAATCCCTTCATTATTCGAATCAAAAGCCCGGCAGGACTGGGATTCGCATTTGAACCCCAAATACAACTTCGACAATTATTTTGAAGGAACAAGCAACCGCCTGGTCCGTTCTTCGAGCGAGGCTATCGCCCAGGAACCGGGAAAGACCTTTAATCCGATGTTCGTGTTCGGGGCATCCGGCGTGGGAAAGACCCATTTGTGCCATGCGATCGGTAACCGCATCCAGGAGATCCACCCGGAAAAGAAGGTGCTGTATATATCGGCCCATCTCTTTACCGTACAATATACGGAAGCTATCCGGAAAAATACGACAAACGACTTCATGTATTTCTATCAGGGCGTCGACGTGCTGATTCTGGACGATATCCAGGAACTGATCGGAAAAGATAAGACACAGAACACTTTCTTCCATATATTTAATCACTTGCACCTGCTGGGTAAGCAATTGATCCTGACCTCCGATAAAGCACCTGTAGACTTGCAGGGAATGGAGGAACGCCTGATTACCCGCTTGAAGTGGGGATTGACGGCCGAGCTGGATCGCCCTGACCTGGATTTGCGTAAGAAGATCCTGAAAAACAAGATCAGCCACGACGGAGTGGTAATCCCGGACGATGTATTCAACTTTATTGCAAGCAATGTGACGGAGAACGTACGCGACGTGGAAGGTATCGTCGCTTCCTTGCTGGCCTATTCTACGGCGTTCAACCGCATGATCGACCTGCCCCTGACCAAACAGGTGGTGAGCCGTGTCGTAAAATTGGAAAAGAAACAGGTGTCCGTAGAATCTATTCAGGACGTAGTCTGTAAATACTATAATCTGGAACTGGCCACCATCCAGACCAACTCGCGCAAGCGTGAAATCGTACAGGCGCGTCAGGTCACGATGTACCTGGCGAAGAAGTACACCGACAGTTCTTTCTCCCATATCGGAAAGATCGTCGGAAAGCGTGACCATGCAACGGTCCTGCATGCCTGTAAGACGGTAAAGGACCAGATCGAAACGAATAAATCTTTCCGTTCTTCGGTAGAAGAGATCGAGGCTTTGCTCAAAGCCTGATAGAATGCGATATTTTGATGAAAGGATGCGCTTGCGGGTTGCGTCCTTTTTCTGTTTCTGGAAAACCTTGTTGTAGGGCGGGTTTTCTTTTTGGAAAACTTTTTGAACTAAAGGAAAAGGTAAGCTGTTGATAAATAACATGGTTTATTAGAGAAAGGGGAAACTTGTCAACAAAATATATTTTCTTTGTTGAATAATTTGGCTAATCCATAAACTATGCTTAAACTTGCACATCATTAAACTTAAAACAATCGTGAATCGTAAAACTTACACCTTCGATGAAGCGTTTAAGGCTTCACTGGACTACTTTACCGGCGACGAATTGGCCGCAAAAGTATGGGTAAATAAGTATGCCTTGAAGGATGCATTCGGGAATATCTATGAGGAGTCTCCTGTAGATATGCATCACCGTCTGGCGAGTGAAATTGCCCGTATAGAAAAAAAGTATCCTAACCCTCTGTCGGAAGAGGAACTTTTTAACCTGTTTGATCATTTCCGCTACATCGTGCCGCAGGGAAGCCCGATGACGGGAATTGGCAATGATTTTCAAATTGCCTCACTCTCTAACTGTTTTGTAATCGGATTGGATGGAGGAGCCGATTCGTATGGTGCGATTATTCGAATTGATGAAGAACAAGTGCAGTTGATGAAACGTCGTGGCGGTGTTGGTCACGATTTATCACATATTCGTCCGAAAGGATCTCCTGTAAAGAACTCGGCGTTGACATCAACCGGACTGGTTCCTTTTATGGAACGTTATTCTAATTCAACCCGCGAAGTGGCCCAGGACGGCCGTCGTGGAGCCTTGATGCTCAGCGTCTCTATCAAGCATCCGGATTCGGAATCGTTTATCGATGCCAAGATGACGGAAGGGAAAGTAACGGGAGCTAACGTTTCTGTGAAGATCGATGACGAATTTATGCAGGCGGTAGTCAACGGGACTCCTTATAAACAGCAATATCCGATCGACTCGCCGGAACCTACCACCGTGAAGGAGATCGATGCGGCCGGACTCTGGAAAAAAATCATTCATAATGCATGGAAGTCGGCTGAACCGGGCGTGCTTTTCTGGGATACCATCCTGAAAGAGTCAGTTCCCGATTCGTATGCGGACCTCGGATTCCGTACGGTATCGACCAATCCTTGTGGTGAAATTCCTTTGTGCCCGTACGATAGTTGTCGTTTGTTGGCGATCAACTTATATTCGTATGTAGTCAATCCTTTCACGAAAGATGCCTATTTCGATTTCGACCTGTTCCGCAAACATGTTATCCTGGCACAACGCATCATGGACGATATCATCGACCTGGAATCGGAAAAGATTGAAAAGATTCTCGAAAAGATCGATTCCGACCCCGAATCATTGGAAGTAAAACAAAGCGAGCGCCATCTGTGGGAAAAGATCCAGAAAAAGACTTTGCAAGGACGCCGTACCGGTGTGGGTATCACCGCCGAGGGAGATATGGTTGCCGCATTGGGATTACGCTACGGTACGGAAGAAGCTACCGATTTTGCCGAGGAGGTCCAGAAGATGCTGGCTCTGGCCGCCTATCGTTCTTCTGTCGAAATGGCCAAAGAGCGTGGCGCATTCGAGATTTACGATGCAAAACGCGAAGAGAAGAACCCGTTTATCAACCGTTTGCGTGAAGCCGATCCGGAATTGTATGACGACATGGTTAAATACGGCCGCCGTAATATCGCCTGTCTGACGATCGCGCCGACCGGGACGACCAGCTTGATGACACAGACTACTTCGGGCATCGAACCGGTATTCCTACCCGTGTACCGCCGCCGCCGCAAGGTGAACCCGAACGATGCGGAAGCTCGTGTCGACTTTGTCGACGAAACAGGCGACGCATTCGAAGAATATATCGTATTCCATCATAAGTTCGTAACCTGGATGCTGGCTAACGGCTTCTCCGCTTCCAAGAAATATTCGCAGGAAGAAGTAGAAGAGTTGGTTGCCAAGTCTCCTTACTATAAAGCGACTTCAAACGATGTGGACTGGTTACAGAAAGTCCGTATGCAAGGCCGTATCCAGAAATGGGTGGACCACTCCATCAGTGTGACGATCAACCTGCCGGCCGATGTGACGGAAGAATTGGTGGACACCCTGTATGTGGAAGCCTGGAAGTGCGGTTGCAAAGGATGTACGGTCTATCGTGACGGCTCCCGTTCAGGCGTTTTGTTGTCGACGGATAATAAGAAGAAGAAAAAAGAAGATTGCAATTGCATGGAGCCGCCGGTCATCGTGTCGACCCGCCCGCGCGAGCTGGAAGCCGATGTGGTGAAATTCCAGAACAACCGCGAGAAGTGGATCGCATTTGTCGGTTTGCTGAATGGCCGCCCGTACGAAATCTTCACCGGTCTTGCCGATGACGACGAAGGCATCATGTTGCCGAAGAACGTATCGAAAGGTAGCATCATCAAGAGCTACGACGAGGACGGAAAGAAGCACTACGACTTCCAGTTCAAGAACAAGCGTGGCTATAAAATGACGATCGAAGGTTTGGACGGCAAGTTCAACCCTGAGTTCTGGAACTATGCCAAGTTGATCTCCGGCGTTTTGCGCTACGGCATGCCGATCGACCAGGTGATCAAGCTGGTCCAAGGGATGGAACTGAACAACGAATCTATCAACACCTGGAAGAACGGTGTGGAACGCGCATTGAAGAAATACCTGCCGAACGGTATGGAGGCAAAAGGCCAGAAATGCCCGAATTGTGGACATGAAACACTTGTCTACCAGGAAGGTTGCCTGATCTGTACCAATTGCGGCGCTTCGAGATGCGGATGAAAAGATTTATGATTTTTGATTTATGATTTATCGTCGACGCGTACATCATAAATCAAAAATCAAAAATTATAAATATAAAAGTACCATGAAAGTCACCTTTAATATCAACTTCCATACCGTTTGGGGGCAGAAGTTATGTGTTGTAGGGTCGATACCGGAGCTTGGTTCCTGGGAACCCGCTCTGGCAAAAGAAATGAGTTATAAGGGAGATGGAAACTGGCAGCTCGAGCTGGAAGTGACTACCCCCGTGAAAGAGATAGAATACAGGTATTTCCTGAGTATAAACGATAAGCAGATATTCGAGGAATGGGAGAAGAACCATCAGGTATTCTTTATCGGCCAGGCAGATCAATATACGCTATATGACTATTGGCAGGTCCGCCCTGCCCATCTGGCTTTCTATACCTCTGCATTTACCAAAAGTTTGTTTGCCCATCCGTGTAATACGCACGAACGGGTGGTAAAGAGCGGGAAACGGCTAACGATTAAGATATCCGTCCCGCGTGTCGAAAAGAACCAGCGTGTGGCTATCACCGGCAATCAGGAATGTCTGGGCAACTGGCATCCCGACAGGGCGTTAATATTGAGTTGCGACACCTTCCCCGTCTGGCATATAGACCTGGATGCGGGTGATATTACCTATCCGTTGGAATATAAGTTTCTGATCTGCGACGACCAGCAACAACCTTTATACTGGGAAGAAGATGAGAACCGCGTCCTCGATCTGCCTCCGCAACAGGTAGGAGAGACGGCGATCGTTTCCGGTCTTTATTTCCGCGATAACCTGCCCTTGTGGCGGTGTGCCGGTTCGGTGATCCCGGTCTTTTCCTTGCGTTCGGAAAAGAGTTTCGGAGTCGGCGACCTGGGGGATTTGCGTATGCTGGTGGATTGGGCGAAGAAAACGCACCAACGCATTATCCAGGTGCTCCCGATGAACGATACGACAACGACGCATACCAGCACCGATTCGTACCCCTATAGCGCCATCTCGATTTATGCCCTTCACCCGATGTATATCAGCCTGGACGGTTTGAACGTTGCAGAGACGCTCGGCCGTGCGTCTCTACGCTTGGCGGACCCCGAAAGGGCGGCCTTCTATGCCTGCAAACAAGCCGAGTTGAATGAGTCGGACACCGTAGATTACGAACAGGCGGTTCGATATAAGTTGGAATATTGCCGGGAATACTTCAGGCAGGAGGGAGAAGCGATCCTGTCTACCCCGGGATACCAGGAGTTCTTCAAGCAAAACGAATCGTGGCTCATGCCGTATGCCGCCTATTGTTACCTGCGCGACACGTACCGGACTTCCGACTTTACACAATGGAAAGAAAACTCCGTATTCGACAAGAACAGCATCCGCGAGCTTTGCTCCGTGACGGGACGGGCGTACCCGGAAATATCATTCCTGTATTTCTTGCAATACATCTTGCATACCCAGTTTAAAGCCGTTTCCGATTATGCCCGCAAGAACGGGATCGTGTTGAAAGGCGATTTGCCTATAGGCGTGAATCGTACGAGTGTCGAGGCATGGATGGAGCCGAAATACTTCAACATGAACGGGCAGGCCGGCGCTCCGCCCGACGATTTCTCCGTGAACGGTCAGAACTGGGGATTCCCGACCTACAACTGGGATATGATGGAGAAAGATAATTTCTCCTGGTGGAAGAAACGTTTCCGCAAGCTGGAAGATTATTTCGATTGCTTCCGCATCGATCATATCTTAGGCTTCTTCCGCATCTGGGAAGTGCCGTCGGACTATGTGCAGGGGCTTTGCGGGCATTTCAACCCGGCTTTGCCGCTTACCCGTAGCGAGATCGAGCAATACGGATTGAACTTCAACGAAGCCCGTCTGACTACCCCGCATATCAACCGCGAGTTCCTGTCCGAACTCTTTGGCGACCAGACGGAGGAGGTGATCGGCACGTTCCTGGCCCAGTCGTCGTCGCATCATTTCGTGTTGAAGCCCTTCTGCGATACGCAACGCAAGGTAGAGGCTTTGTTTGCCGGAAAGACGGACGAGGCGTCCCTTCGGATCAGGAAGGGGCTGTTTGCCATAGCCAATGAGGTTCTGTTCCTGCGCGACCCGCGTGAACCGGATAAATTCCATCCGCGTATTTCGGCCAGCCAGTCCTACCTGTATCGCGAGTTGAGCGCTTCCGACCGGTATGCTTTCGACCAGTTGTATTGGAACTTCTTCTATCACCGCCATAACGAGTTCTGGAAGGCGCAGGCTTTTAGCCGCCTGACTCCGTTGATGGGCAGCACGAATATGCTGGTATGCGGCGAAGACTTGGGGATGATCCCGGAGTCCGTACCCGATGTGATGAACAAGTTGCAAATACTCAGCCTCGAAATAGAACGTATGCCCAAGACTCCGCAACGGGAGTTCTCGGACCTGGGCAACCTGCCTTACCATTCGGTTTGCACGACATCCACCCACGACATGACGCCGCTCCGTAGCTGGTGGAAAGAGGATCGTGCCAAAACACAACGTTATTACAACAATGTGCTGGGACATGCCGGGGATGCACCGGAAGAATGTACGGCTGATCTGGCGGCGCAGATCGTCTCCAACCATCTGGCAACCGCTTCGATGCTGGCCATTATCCCTTTGCAGGACTGGTTCGCAATGGACGACTCCATCAAACGGAAAGATTACGAAGCGGAGCGCATCAACGTCCCGTCCGATTCAAACCATTACTGGCGGTACAGGATGCACATCACGTTGGAGAAACTGATCGAGGCTGATAGCCTGAACAACAAGATTGCGGAACTGATTAAGCATTCAGGAAGATTCGCCTGACATCTTGCAGACGCCGTTGAAGCGGGCGTTCGGTTCGATCTCGAGGGTTTGGGCGAATATATCTCCTTTGATGACGGCGGTCGCTTTCAGGACAAGTTTGGCGCTGACGTGTACGGAGCCTTCCACTTCGCCCAATATTTCGGCATTTGCGGAAACGATATTTCCCGTGACGTTCCCTTTCGGGCCGATCACGATCTTGCCGCTACAACTTACATCTCCTTCTACTTTTCCATCCAGACGGAAATCTGTTTCCGTCTGGATATTGCCTTTAACGGTCGTGCCGGTTGCGAGGGTGTTATGCAGGCCGCCGTTTGTGTTTTCTTCTTTTTGCTTTATTCCCATCATATTTCGTATTGTTTGTTGGAGACGCACGGCCGTACGTCTCTGCATATCGCAAATATAAGACTATTTTTTTGCAGAAAGGTTTACTTTATTTACATTTACAGATAAAATAACGAATTATGACAACAAAGATAGAACTGACGGCCATGAAATTCTATGCCTACCACGGGGTAATGCCGCAGGAAACGAAGGTCGGGAACCATTTCGTTGTGAACCTGACCCTTACGGCACCGCTGGAACAGGCCGTAAAAAGTGATGAATTGGACGATACGATCAACTATGCCGCCGCCTATGCAGTTGTAAAAGAGCAGATGGATATCCCCTCTAAGCTGATCGAGCATGCGGCCGGCCGTATCCTGTATGCCTTGAAAGAACGCTTTCCGCAACTTGAAGCTATCGAGTTGAAACTCTCTAAGTTAAACCCGCCTTTCGGAGGCGATATCCATAGCGCGTCCATCCTTCTTTGCGAGACGTTTCTACCTCCTTGTCGTGACAATTGTGACAAATGACAATATTACAATAACAAAAGGGGGGATAATCGGCTCTATAGAAATAGTATAATATATATTATTATATATATTATACTATTTTACTATAAGAGGAAATTCTCTTTTAGCTAATTGTAATATTGTCATTTGTCACAGTTGTCACGATGCAAGAAAACATAGCTTTCTGCCCACGGAAACTATGTTTTGTTGGTGAAAAAGCATAGTTTAACATATTTTTGCGGTTTAGCCTACCCGTTATTTTGCGGGAGGGCTGTATGCGCCTTATCTTTGTAACCAAATAAAGCACAAATAATAGATTCACCATGGCATTTACCAACAACGTAATGATTGTCCGCCACGGATTGCTGGCGAAGTTAGTGAAACTCTGGAAAGAAAACCGTCTGCTCGAAGAGATAGACCGGTTGCCTATCGAGTTGAGTCCCCGTAAATCGAAAGTCATCGGCCGTTGCTGCGTGCACAAGGAACGGGCGGTGTGGAAGTACAAGACGTTGCCGTTGCTCGGATTCGATATGCAGGATGAGGTAGACGAGCTGACTCCTCTGTCCGAATATGCCAAACAAGCGTTGTTGCGTTCGGAAAACAAGAAAGAGAACCTGATGTGCGTGGTGGATGAAGCCTGTTCGTCCTGCGTGCAGGTGAACTACGAGATAACGAACCTCTGCCGTGGTTGTGTGGCACGAAGCTGCTATATGAACTGTCCGAAAGACGCGATCCGCTTCAAGAAGAACGGGCAGGCGGAGATCGATCACGACACCTGCATCAGTTGCGGCAAATGCCACCAGAACTGCCCCTACCATGCGATCGTGTATATCCCGATCCCTTGCGAGGAAGTCTGCCCGGTGAAAGCGATCAGCAAGGACGAGTACGGGGTGGAGCATATCGACGAATCCAAATGTATCTATTGCGGCAAATGCGTAAACGCCTGTCCTTTCGGAGCGATCTTCGAGATCTCCCAGGTGTTCGACATCCTGCAACGACTGCGCAACAAAGAACCGATGGTGGCCATTGTCGCCCCGTCCATTCTGGCCCAGTTTGCGGCTCCGGTGGAAAAGGTCTACGGCGCCATCAAGTCGCTGGGCTTCCTCGAAGTCGTCGAAGTGGCGCAGGGAGCGATGGAGACAACCCGCCATGAAGCCGAAGAACTGAAAGAAAAGCTGGCGGAAGGCCAACCATTCATGACGACCAGTTGTTGTCCGTCTTATATCCAGCTTGCCGAGAAGCATATCCCGGATTTGAAGAAATATATTTCGACTACCGGTTCGCCGATGTACTACACCGCCCGGATTGTGAAGGAGAAATATCCGGATGCCAAGGTCGTGTTTGTCGGCCCGTGCGTGGCGAAACGGAAAGAGGTGAAGATGGACCCGTGTGTGGATTTCACGCTCACGTTCGAGGAAATAGGTTCGGTGCTCGCCGGATTGGATATCAAGGTGGAAGAGGCACAACCGTTCTCCGTCCTGTTCAATGCCGTACGTGAGGCGCACGGATTTGCCCAGGCCGGCGGCGTGATCAACGCCGTGAAGGTGTACTTGAAAGAAGACCAGGTTGCCAACCTCAACACGATCCAGGTCGCCAACCTGACAAAGAAGAACGTCGCCCTGCTACGTGCTTACGCCAAGACGGGCAAGGCTCCGGGACAATTCATCGAGGTGATGGCCTGCGAAGGCGGGTGTGTGACAGGCCCGTGTGTGCATGGCGATAGGGCTGCCGCGCAGAAGCAGTTGCTTAAAGAGCTTACTAAATACTAAACGCAAATGATGAAGAAGATTGTTTTACTCTTTTCGCTGGCGGTGACGTTGCTTCTGACGGCATGCGGACCCCGCGAAATTCCCGCGAAAGGAGATTCCTTCACGGTCAGCATTCCCGAAGCCGCCGGGATAGACGGGAACAAGTTGAACCATTGGCTCGTGTCTGCTTATTTAGTATGGGAAAAATAATGTACCAATAAAAAAAGTATTATCATGGAATCATTGTTACCTTTCTTTCTGTTATGTTTCACCTCGTTTTTTACGTTGACAAATCCGTTGGGGACGATGCCTGTCTTTCTGACTATGACGAATGGCATGAGCGAGGAGCAACGGCGTGCCATTGTCCGTCGTGCCACGATCGTGTCGTTTATGACGCTGATGGTGTTCACATTCTCCGGGCAGTTCCTGTTCAAGTTCTTCGGTATTTCGACGAATGGGTTCCGTATTGCGGGCGGTATCATCATCTTCACGATCGGTTTCGATATGTTGCAGGCACGCTATGCGAAAGCCAAGCTGAAAGAAGAGGAGGTGAAGACGTATGTGAATGATATCTCCATCACGCCCCTTGCCATCCCGATGCTCTGCGGCCCTGGTGCGATCGCCAATGCCCTGATGCTGATGGATGATGCCGTCACATTGGCAAAGAAGTGCATCTTGATCGGGACGATCGGCCTGATCTATTTTATCACCTATCTGATCCTCCGCGCCTCCACCCGCTTGAACCGCTATATGGGCGAAACGGGCAATAATGTCATGATGCGCCTGATGGGATTGATCTTGATGGTGATCGCCGTAGAGTGTTTCGTTAGCGGTTTCAAGCCGATCATGATCGACATTTTACAACATTCGAATCTGTAGCAGGTAAGGGAAAGCCCTACTTTCCCTTGCAATCATCCTCGGGATTTTGAATACATGGAGTGCCGTTTTGTCCGCATTTTGTCCGTTTGCCTGTTAACCTCTCTTTTTATAGCTCCGTAAATTTCTTTTTCCCCTGTAAATAGAACGCCAGGATCAGGCTTCCTTTTCGCAATTCCGGGATGTCGGAAAGTTTTGTTTTTGCAAGATTCTCCCGGCGGACCGGTTCATAAGACGGTTTTAACTCATGGAACGCTTTCCGGGCTTCATACACGGCACGGGCATTCGGATAATGGCCGGTCAGCAGAAACTTGGCCGCGGCAATATAGTCCAGCCAAAAACGCGTGCGCATCACGTGCTTCAAATCCTTTTCCGGCAAATTCTTATAGAGCATCAGCAGGTTGTTGCGGAAGTTGAGGAAGGTCTTGCGCGGGCTCTCGACATTCAGCGTCGCGCCTCCCACGTGGTACACAACCGACGAGGGCGTACAAACCAACCGGTAGCCACGCGAACGTAACCGCCAGCACATATCGATTTCCTCCTGATGGGCAAAGAATCCGGCATCCAGACCGCCGGCCTCTTTGTAGATCGATGTACGGACGAACAGACAGGCACCCGTGGCCCAGAGCAGGTCGGCCGGTGTGTCATATTGTCCGGCGTCTTTCTCCACAATGTGCAAGACGCGTCCGCGGCAATACGGATAGCCGTACCGGTCCATATATCCTCCTGCCGCTCCGGCATACTCGAAATATTCCTTATTCCGCTGGGCGCGTATTTTGGGCTGGGCCCCGGCTATGCTCTTGTCGGCATCCATGGCGGCGATAGGCGCATCCAGCCATCCCGGAGTGACTTCGACATCGCTGTTCAGCAAGACCGTGTATTCGTGCCCGATGTGCTCCAATGCCTGGTTATATCCTTCGGCAAAGCCGTAATTCTTGTCCAACCGGATGATGCCGACCGTCGGAAACTTGGCCTTTAGCATTTCGATGGAATCGTCGGTCGAGCCATTGTCGGCAACGATTACATCCGCCCATTCGCCGGGCGTATTAGCGACAACGGAGGGCAGGAACTCCTCCATCAGCGCCCGGCCGTTCCAGTTGAGGATGACGACGGCAAGACGTTTGTCCAGTTGAAAGTTGAAAGTTGAAAGTTGAAAGTTTTCGTTTGTTTTCATATAGTGTGTGTTCTTTTTTTGTGTAATTTAACTTTCACCTTTCACCTTTCCACTTTCAATTCTCTTGTATTTCCATCTCTTATGCGTCCAAAGCCAGTTAGCCGGATTGCGCAAGATGCATTTTTCCATCAGGCGGGCATATTGTTCGGTGATCCAGTCCTCGGATGTCTCTTTGGGAGTCTCTGTAACCAGTTTCATATCTACGGTATAGTAGCCGCGTTTCACCTGCTTCGTATCGAGGAATATGACGGGCAGGTCTAATTTACGGGCGAGGCGTTCGGGACCGGTCAGGATGGAGGATTCCTGGTTCAGGAATGTTGTCCAGTAGTGCAGGTTGTTCCGGCTTGGCGTCTGGTCGGCGATGAAGATCACGACCGAAGGGGTTTTGTCTTTTTTCAGGGTGATGACATCCCGCACGGTGTCCTGCTTCTTGATCCCGTAGGAACCGAATTTCGTACGCAGGTTGATGAACAGGCGGTCGAAAGCCTTGTTGCTGAGCGGGCGGTATATCTGGTAGATACGGGAGTTCTTAAAGCGGGAGGTCGAGCCGGAGAACCATTCCCAGTTGCCGTAATGCCCCATCAGGAGGATAAAGCAGGTATGTCCTTTCTCCATCAGCTTGTCCACCAGTTCGGGATTCCTTAGGAAAGCCCGGCGTTGCAACTCTTCGAGGGAGATGTGGGCGAGCTTGATCGTTTCGACTATGTAGTCGGCGAAATGGTGGTAGAAATCCCGCTCCATGCGTCGGAGCTCGGCATCCGATTTGTCGGGGAAGGAGGCTCTCATATTTTGCCTGACGACCTTTACCCTGTATCTGACAACCTTATAGATCAGTACATAAAGGATATCCGATAATATATACAACGCCCACATCGGCAAGATCGCATGGACCTTTACCCAACTATAGATAAGCGCATATTGTATTTTACTCCACATAATGGTTTTATTCGTTTTTATTTGTGTAAATGATGATTTATTCAATAATCTTTACTACCAACGCCGTTTTGTCTTCGTTCCAACCCTCCAGTATGACTTGCCGGGTTTCGTTTACCAGCGAACCGTCGTAAGGGATCTCTACCTTTATATAGTTTTCCGTGAAGCCGTGCATCATGCCTCCCTTGCGGGTTTGCTCAAACAGAACATTCGCCTGTTGACCGATATGGGCTTCGTAGAATGCATGGAGCTTGCGGTCGGATATGTCCAGTAGTTGCTGGCTCCGGGCATGTTTGGCTTTCGGATCGACGACGTGGTCGATCTTGAGCGCTTGCGTACCCGGCCGTTCCGAATAGCTGAACACGTGTAGCTGGCTGATGTCCAAGCCTTCGATAAAGGTGCGGGCATCTTCGAAATAGGCATCCGTTTCGCCCCGCGTACCGACGATCACATCGACGCCGATAAAGGCATGAGGCATGATCTCTTTGATCTTTTCGATCTTATGGCGGAACAGGGCGGTGTCGTAACGGCGGCGCATCAATTTCAGCACATCGTCGCTCCCGCTTTGCAACGGGATATGGAAATGGGGGGCGAAACGCTTGCTACGCGCCACGAAATCGATCGCCTCGTCCGTGATCAGGTTCGGTTCGATGGAGGAGATGCGGTAGCGCACGATCCCTTCCACCTCGTCGAGCGCCCGGATCAGGTCGATAAACGTCTCCCCGGTACTCTTCCCGAAGTCGCCGATGTTGACGCCTGTCAGCACGATCTCTTTCCCCCCGCTCGCGGCCACCTCTTCGGCCTGCTTCACCATGCTGGCGATCGTCCCGTTGCGGCTACGTCCGCGGGCGAACGGGATCGTACAGTAGGAGCAGAAATAGTCGCATCCGTCCTGCACTTTCAGGAAATGACGCGTACGGTCGTCCGCCGAGCAGGAGGGGGAGAAGGTACGGATATCTTTCGTTTGGGAAGCGATCACGGCGCCTCCCTCTTCTTTCTTTTTCAGGTCGTCTAAATACATCAACAGGTCCAGTTTCTGTTCGGCTCCTAAGACGAGATCGACCCCTTCGATATGCGAAACCTCTTCGGGCTTCAACTGGGCGTAGCAACCGGTCACGACGACGAACGCCCCCGGATGCTGCTTGCCGATCCGGCGGATTGCCTGGCGGCATTTCTTGTCGGCAAGCTCTGTTACAGAGCAGGTGTTGACAACGCAAATATCAGCCTTTTCACCCGGACGGACTTTGCGTACGCCTTGTTCGGCAAGGACTTTCCCTATGGTCGAAGTTTCGGCGAAGTTCAGCTTGCATCCTAAGGTATAGTATGCGGCTATCTTGTTCTCAAAAACAGTCTTATCAATCATTGTCTTTTAATTATCGCGCAAATTTAGCGAAAATGTTTGGACATAGTATATTCTTATCGTTTATTGTGGAACCGGTACCCTATCCCCAGCATGAGGTTGTTGGGGTCTTTAAATTTGCTCAACTGGTATCCTACGTGCAGGAACAGGTCGCGGGTGACGGAGGTTTTCAACGCCAGGATCTGATACATCCCTTGGGTATCGGAACACTTGTGGTAAACGTTGTAGCCTATGCCTAAATTGATCGTGAAGATCGGCATGACCAGTTCGCCCCGTACGGATAACCCGATTGCCAGTTGTTCCTTGAATGGCGGACGGTAAAACCGGCGTTCGGTTTGGTCGCTATAATCGGCCTCGTATTCCTTGATGTTGGCGCTTTCGTCATATTGTACATCGAGCGATGCCCCGGCACGGAAATATTTGTGGAAGTTATACATGGGATTGAAATTAAAGCCCAATACGCCGAACGAACCGGGTGCCAGGTAGGCTTCGTCCGGCTTGATAACCCCTTTCCGTTTCGAGGCGCCGTATATGACGACGTCATAGCTGATGTGCGGTTTGATGTGCAGGGCGGCCGGCCTGCCGGGCATTGCCGTCCCGGCGCTCTCTCCCAACGTGTGCACCAAGCCGATCCAGCCCCCGGCGGTATTGACGCCTGCATTGGGGTATTGGGTGTTCCCGTTGGAGAAATGGGTCAGGTCGATGCCTGCCGTCAGCCGCCATCCTGCCGCCAGGTGCCAGTTCAGCAAGAGGCCTAAGTTGATATAGGCATTGATGCGCGAGCCTACTACATAATTGTAGGAATTGGTTTCCGTATGGTACTTTTCCCACCCGAAGGAGGCTCCGAAGTTCCATTCATAATCCAGTGACAACCGGGGGGAGAGCCGGGCAATGCGCGAGCCCTGGAAAGCATATACCGAAACCGGGGTGCCGATTTCAGCCTTGTCAAAGAAGGAGTGATACGAAACGCCGATCCCCTGATATGTGTACGGGTATAATTTTCCTCTCTCCGATTCCGGATGAAACCGGAAAGAGTATTTCAGGTGTGCCGACACGGACTTACGCAAAGGTTGCCATGTCGCATTCTCGCCTGCAAAGAACTCATTGGTGGGGATGATGTAGACGGGGCGGAAGTCGATGCCGACCTCGTGGGTGAGCGGATGGCGGGACACGGTGTCGTTCGTCTCTGCTCCTTGTGCACATATACGGATGCCTCCCAGTATGCATATTCCTGCTATTATGAATACTTTCAAGTTCATGCTATCGCTTGCTTAACGTTCTGCCAGAATAATGACCGGGTTCTCGTCGTTCTCTTGTACTTCATAGCCTATCAGGTAGCGTCCGTCTTCGGAGGTGAAGCGGGGAACGAACGTATTCCCTTCCTTGAACTCGAACGTGTGACCGGGATAGGGCAACCTGACGCTTTCCACTTTCTCCTCTTTTTCATCGTAGCCGATCAGATAGGAGTTGCTGTTCAGGTTGGCTGTCAGGTACAATTTGTCATTACTGTTCCCTACGACATTGATCTGTGCCGCATTTTTCTCCTTGAACAGGCTATTGCGCGGGTCTTGCAACCGGTAGCGTCCCCCTTCTTCCAACTTGTATTTTCCTGCATCCACCACCCAGCGTGGGATAATCGTGTTCTCTTTCGTGATCCGGAAGATCGTGTCGTTGAACATCTCCTTCACATAGTTGCCGGACGGGGAGGAGAATACTTTGCATTCGTTATAGAACACCATCGTGATTTCCCCCGGCTCGAAGCTCCGGGCATACGGGATCGAATCCAGCACGGTCGAGTCGCGGAACAGATACATCCGTATCGGTTCTTTTCCTGAAATGTTCTGGACGTATCCGATATTGCGCCCGTCGGGCAGGGGAAGCACTTCCCTGATGTTTTTATTTTGGGGGACGGGTGTTGTCCGTTTCCATTTGCCGTCCCATCCGTATGTCTTGATCCATTTGTTGTTGTCGTCGATATGGATGCCTTCGGGGCCGACCCACGGATTACCAGCGGATATATATTCTTCCGGTCCTTCGCCTTTGGTACCGATCGTCCGGATAAATTTTCCTTCCGGGTTGAAGAGGTATATTTTATTGTTGTTGAAGACAAGCAGCTTATCCTGGTAGTAGACAATCTGCGGTATGTACCCGGTCAACAACACGGAGTCGCTCGTTTCCAACGGGATGAAACGTACGTCCTTCGCCCATTCGTCCAGTTTTATTTCGGTTGGCTCTCTATCGAAAACGGGGGCTATATTGATTGTTTGGCAGACCGTATCGTCCGCCTCTTGTCTATTTGAATTCTGGCAACCAGCCAATACTCCGCATAGTAGTAATATCCATTTATTCATATATCATATTATTAGGCTGCCGAAAGATAGGGAAAATATTACTAAATCGGGATTTTCTTAGTATATTGTCGCACTGATTTCTTAGAGTCCGTTGGTTAAGGGTATTTCTTTTAGAAAGATATCCCGTCGGATTCTTGGCAAGTGTTCGATAAAATAATGCATAAAGGATAGAATTATGAAAACAAAAAATCTTATCCTGTTGGCCTCCCTCTTTTTAATCGGAAGCCAAATTGTAACTGCCCAATCGAAAGCAGGCGGTTTGCCGGTATTTGATTTCTCAAAAGATTATCCTCTGAAAAAGGTTATCCTTCAGGATATGGCGGATGTAGAGTATGTCCCGTTGGAGACTACTGACAATATTTTGTTGGGTGGCTCGTCCTTGCTTTCTGCTGTTACCGATAAGTATATCCTCGTACATGAATCTCGGCTGGGGGATATATTTGTTTTTGATCGTAATACTGGGAAACTCTATTCTCATTTCAATCACAAGGGACAGGGCGGTATGGAATATAATTGGATCAACATAGGTACGATCTTGGATGAAAAGAAGGAAGAAATCTATGTGTGTTCCCAGTCCGTTCAAGTTTATTCGTTGAAGGGAGAATACAAACGTACATTGAAAATAAGTACGTCTGGCAAAGAAATGGGCATTTTCGACTTTGACGATGAGTCTCTGCTTATCTATGAAGGTGTAATTATAGAACCGGGGCGTGAAAATAAGACTCCGAAAGACCCTTACCGATTGATGTCGAAAAAGGATGGTAGTCTGGTTTCTGTACTGGGGCTTCATTTCCCTAAAAGGTATTCTAATAAAGTTGCCCAGCATTTGGATGGGAATATTTGGAGACCTTATGTTCTGTCTTATCCGCAGAACATGCATGATGGTTCGGATCTGATCATAGCGGATATTTCTTCTGATACGATATACCGGTTATCTCCTGAGAAGGGATTGATCCCTCTGCTAACCCGTAAACCATCGGTCCATGTTTCTGAACCCCGGCATATATGGATGCCCTTTGTGATAACCGATAAATTTATACAGATAGGTAAGTTCCTTTTGGATTTTAATGCAAGAGGGGGAAAGATACCGGTATTTATGTATGACTTTAAGACTGGCGAAATAAACCGGATATCTATTTTGGATGCCGAGTTTGCTGTGAAGCCTTACGGATTAGGAGAATGGGATATGGGTACATTCCCCGCTATCGCCAAGAATATGGCGGCGGAGTTGATACAAGCCCCCGTTATGATAGAGGCTTATCAGAAGAAACGGTTGAAGGGAAATGGCAATAAGGTGGCGGAGGAACTTATGGAAGATGACAATCCGGTAGTCAGGATTATTAAATTCAAATGACTTGTGCGTGTTGGCAGACTGGCCGTGCTCGAAAGGATATCCTTCTGGTTGTAAGGGTTAAACTCTGGCTATCTGTTGTGTATTTGTCGGATAGTCTGTATTTTTGTCCAAATTATAATTCAGTGTGCGATATGATACAAGAGAATTTTATCAAAATATATGAGGAAAGTTTCAAGAAGAACTGGGAACTGCCTGCCTTGACGGATTACAGCAAAGGGACGACCTTTTCTTTTGCCGATGTAGCGAAAGAGATTGCCCGTATCCACATATTATTTGAAGAATGCCAGATACGGCGGGGGGATAAGATTGCTCTGATCGGGAAAGACAGTGCCCGTTGGTGCATTGTTTATATGGCCGCTGTTACATACGGGGCGATTATCGTGCCTATCCTGCAAGACTTCAGTCCGAACGATGTGCACCATATTATCAACCATTCCGAATCGGTTTTCCTTTTTGTTAGCGATCGTATCTGGGATACGCTGGAAGAAGAAATGATCGAGGACGTACGTGGCGTCTTTTCGCTATCCGATTTCCGTTGCCTGCATCAGCGCGATGGTGAAAGCATCCAAAAGCTCCTGAAAGGGATGGATGAGAAGATGGCGGAGAAGTACCCGGACGGTTTCGGTAAGGACGATATCAAATATGCGGAACTGGATAACGACAAGGTGGTCCTGCTCAACTATACTTCCGGCACGACCGGATTCAGCAAAGGCGTCATGCTTACCGGAAACAACCTGGCGGGGAATGTGATGTACGGCATCGGGCTTGGCGTATTGTACAGGGGGGAACGCGAACTCTGTTTCTTGCCGTTGGCGCATGCCTATAGTTGTGCGTTCAATTTCTTAGTGCCGATGGCTGTCGGGGCGCATGTCTACCTGCTGGGTAAGGTGCCTTCTCCCAAAATCCTGTTGAAAGCCTTCGAAGAGGTGAAACCGAACCTGATCCTGACGGTTCCGTTGATCTTAGAGAAGATTTATAAGAAGATGATCCTGCCGCAACTTAGCAAAACGACGATGAAGGTGGCATTGAACATCCCGCTCTTGGACTCCCGTATCTATGCACAGATCCGGAAGAAGTTGGTGGATTCTTTTGGCGGACGTTTCCGCGAAGTGATCGTGGGAGGGGCTGCCATGAATGAAGAGGTGACGAATTTCCTCTATAAGATCAAATTCCCGTTCACGATCGGCTATGGCATGACGGAATGCGGACCGCTGATCAGCTATGACCATAATGACGAATATGTGCCCGGATCATGCGGCCAGATATTGAAAGGTATTATGAAGGTGCGCATCGACTCGGAAGATCCCTATAATAAGGTAGGGGAAATCCAGGTGAGCGGCGAAAATGTGATGAAAGGTTACTATAAGAACGAGGAAGCGACTTCCAATGTCTTTACGGAGGACGGCTGGTTGCGTACGGGTGACCTGGGAACGATCGACGCCGATAACCGTATTTATATCCGCGGCCGAAGCAAGACGATGATTCTGGGGGCGAGCGGACAGAATATATATCCGGAAGAGATCGAATCGAAACTGAACAACCTGCCGTTCGTTATGGAAAGCATCATAATCGAGAAGGACGGTAAGTTGGTGGGGCTTGTTTATCCGGATTATGATACGGTGGACGGCACGGGGGTTTCACACGAAGACCTTCCGATCATCATGGAGCAGAACCGGATCGAACTTAACAAACTTTTAGCTCCTTACGAGGCCGTCTCCGCCCTGCAATTGTATCCGACGGAATTTGAAAAGACGCCTAAGAAAAGTATTAAGCGTTACTTGTATAGCAACTACTAATCAATTTATCCGGTCTGTAAATCAGCTTGTTGCTACTCTTGTAGAAAATATTTTAAAAAAAAGTGCACTATGTTGTACAACATATTTGATTAATACATACATTTGCATCGTTTTAAGACAAGAAGATATTATAGACCGTTTAAATTAGAAAACAAAATGAAAAAGTTAGTTGCATTTGCTGCCGTTATCGCAGCTGTATCATTCGTATCTTGTGGCAACAAATCAGCAGAAAACACTGAAGTTGCAGAAACTGAAACAGAAGCTACAGTAGAAGAAGTTGTTGCCCCTGCTGAAGAAGCTACAACAGAAGAAGCTACAGTTGCTGAAGGTGATTCTACTGCTGTTGAAGCTCCGGCTGCTGAAACTGAAGCTGCTCCTGCTGAATAATCATTCAGTAATCAGTAATGAGGACAGTCTGTATGCGTGTAACATACAGACTTTTTTTGTTTTTAAACCTATGTAATTTATGTATATGAAACGAACGCTATTACTCCTTCCGGCTATTGCTTGCTTGAGCCTGTCTGCTTTCGCACAGGTTCCTGTAGATAAAACTGTCTCCTTGCAGAGTGTTGAAATCCAGGGGAAACGCTTTGGCGGCCTGACTGGCGGTGAAGTGAAACGCCTGCAGGTGGACAGCAACCTGAGTGGCTTGACCGGGACGACAGCCGATGTATTCCGCCTGTTGCCTTCCGTTGTGACGGATATCGAGGGAGGGATTACCTTTCGTGGTTCCAGCCATCCCGGTTTGTTGATTGACGGAGTGCCCTACGGGCTGATGGAAGAGTATAGCGGGGATATGCTGATCCAGCTTCCGGCGTTGTTCTTCGACCGGGTGTCGATGACGGCAACCCCTTCTATCGAGCTGGTGCCGGATGGGGATGCGGGAATCCTGAACTTGTCGTCCGCGGCTTATACGGCCGGCGACTCGCCGCTGGTCTTGACGTTGGGTACCGGATTCCAGGAACGTTATAATGCCGGTGCGGTCCTGAACCTGCATCCGGGTAAGTTCCATATCGTCGGGAAATATAATTACCGTCGCGAATACCGTAAACGTACGTTCAGCAAGTCGACGGCGAATAAGGCCGGGACGACCGTCATGAACAACAACGCCACAGCCCGTCCTGATGTGCATCTGGCCGACCTGAGTGTCGGGTACGACCTGACGGCGAATGACCTGATCACGGTCTACGGCTTGTACAGCTTGATGGACTACAGCCGCTACGGAAAGATTCATAACAATAAGTTGGTGGATGGGAACCTGCAACCGGTGATGTTCCGCCATCGTTATAACGACCAGCGACAGGAAGCGTATGCTGCCGAAGCCCGTTGGAGCCATGCCTTCGACAATCCTCAGGATCGTTTGAGCGTCGTATTCAATTACAATAATTTCGGGTATGACGAGGATAACGAATACAAGAACGAGAAACCGGAAACGGGTAAGATTATCGCCGAAGACAACTATTATGTCAATCAGGACAAGAATAATTATTACCTGTCTGCTATCTACGGCAAACTCTTTGCTGACGACTGGCGTTTGCGTGTAGGATATATCGGGCGTTTTAAGAATGAGAGCTATTATGCTTACGGGAACAAACTGGCTGCGGGAGAGTGGCAGTCCGACCCGCAGAAGGAAAATGAATATAACTTTAATCGCCGTACGAACTTGTTGCTGGCTGCTTTGGAAAAGAAGTGGGGCAGTTTCTATGCCGAAGCAGGCGTGCAAGGTGAACTGAACTGGCAAAAGATTGACACACGTTATAAGATTGATGATGTAGCCGAAAAGTATCCGATGGTAAAGAGCACTTCCCGTTTCCATCTCTTCCCCCGTTTGAAGTTGGGCTACCAGACGGATAAAGCCGGAGAGTTGGTCTTGAGCTACGTGCAACGCGTAATCCGCCCTTACGGCAGTTACCTGAATGTGTTTACCGACCGTAGCGATGCTACGCATATCTGGAAAGGCAATCCGGATTTGAAAGACGAACTGATCCATTCGGTCGAATTGTCTTATTCGTATGCTACTTCTGCTTTCCGGTTCTCACCGAGCCTTTACTACCGGAATAAGAAGAACCGCATCATGGACAGGGTGGAGGATGCAGGTGAAAGCGGGACGATCTGGACAAAGGAGAATATCGGCCATAGCCAAACGTTCGGCTTTGAACTGTCCGGAACTTGGCAACCGGTCCGTATGCTGTCGATCGGTTTATCCGGCGATATCTACCGGGATGAGATCGACGGGCGCACAATCGGTTATGATGAAAAGAAGTCGATGGTCTGCGGTGATGTCAAAGGATCTGTCAACATCAGTATCACCCCGACAACGGAGTTGCAGCTCGATGGCTTTTATATCTCCGACCAGCTTACCCCGCAAGGGAAGATCAAGCACCGTTCCAGCGTCAACGCCGGTATCTCGCAATATTTCATGAACCGCAAGCTACGTGCCAACCTGAGCATCAATAACATCTTCAACGGCCTCGAAGAAACAACGATCGTCGATACAAAAGACCTGCAAATGACACAGATCCGCAATCGCGACGCACAGGTGACTTGGGTGACGCTGACGTATAACCTGTAAGTCGCCGGTATTTATCCCTCTTGTTTGTTCCGCTCTTTCTTCGGGATGAACAGGATTAAGCGTATGGACTGGTCGTAGGTGAAGTAGCTCCATACCCATTCGATCAGGACCATGATCTTGTTCTTTACTCCCAGGATGGAACGCAGGTGTACGCCCATCCAGACCAGCCAGGCGATAAAGCCGTGCAACTTTACCTTATGGAGGTCGGCGACAGCTTTGTTACGGCCGACGGTTGCCAATGTTCCGAGGTTTTTATAATGGAAAGGTTTCATCGGTTCACCCTTTTCCATGCGTTTCAGGTTGTCGGCAAGCAGGAGACCTTGCTGGATGGCGACCTGGGCAACCTGCGGATGGCCGTTCGGATAGTCGGTTTCCGTTTGCAGGCAGACATCGCCGATGGCGAATACATTTCCCGAACTGTGCAGTTGGTTGTATTCATTGACCAGGATACGTCCGCCCCGGCCTAATTCCTTATTGTCGATCTGCTCGAAGCGGGTGGCTGTTACGCCGCTTACCCAGACGACTGTTTTCGTTTCGATGGAAGAGTCGTCGTCTAATATGACTTTATCGTCTTTGTAATCGACCACCTTTTTTTGTAGCATGACTTTGACGCCCATCCCTTCCAGGAACCGCTTTGCGTTGTCCGACGCCTCTTCCGACATGGCGGCAAGCAGGTGGGGCGAACCTTCCACTAAGTAAATATTCATCTCCGATTGTTTCAGGTCTGGATAATCTTTAGGCAGGACGAAATGTTTCATCTCCGCCAGTACGCCCGATATCTCGACACCTGTAGCACCCCCGCCAACGATGACGACATTCATCAAGGCCTGCTTCTCTTGCGGATCGGTGCAGATCGTCGCTTTCTCGAAATTAGAGAGGAGCGTGTTGCGCAGGATAAGGGCCTCTTCGATGGTTTTCATCGGCAGCGTTTGTTTTTCGATAACCTCATTCCCGAAGAAGTTGGTGACTGTGCCGGAAGCGATTATCAGGTAATCATATTTCAGTTCTCCGATAGAGGTCAGTATCAGGTTCTTTTCCCGTACGATCGCTTTCACTTCGGCAAGCCGGAAAAAGAAGTCTTTCCGTTTTTGGAATATCTTGCGGAAAGGGAAGGAGATGGAACTCGATTCGAGCCCGGAAGAGGCTACCTGATAGAGTAATGGCGGGAACTGGTGATAGTTGTTCTTGTCAATCAATACGATTTGGAAATTACTACCCTTAAGTCTGTTGGCAAGCTTTAATCCTCCAAAGCCCCCGCCAATGATAACGATCCGTTTCTTATCTGTGCCTGCAATGTTGAACCCCATGCCATCAGTGTTTTATGCTTTAAGATAAAACAAATAACCCGGTAATAAGTTGCAGGAAAGCAGAGGGGGAGTGCATTGTTTCTCTTGTATTACAGGAGAATCGGTTTGTTACGATCATCGTAAACGGACTGTTTAGGGTATCGTAAGCGAGCTTTTACGCTCACCGTAAAAACGCATGCAGCTACTTTTGCAGGTATTGTGAGAAGCCGGGCGAATAATCAGTCTGAAACTTTCCGTTTTCATCCGAATAGATAAACATATATTCGATATCCGGTAGCTGCTCCTTTATTTTGCGGGTTTCTTCACGCCCCATTGCCATAAATGCGGTGGCATAGGCATCGGCAGTCATGCAGTCGGAAGCAATAACGGTGACGCTTCCGACTGGCTGGGCGGCAGGATAGCCGGTGAGCGGGTTAATCGTATGGGCGTATTTCTTGCCGTCTTTGATGTAGAAGTTACGGTAGTCCCCGGAAGTGGCAAGACCGAAACGGCCGCAGAGCTGTACAACTTCTTCTATTTCCTGGTTGATCCCCATCGAATCGTCGACCGGTTTATTGATGCCGAGATGCCAGCATTTACCTCTCTCATTGACTCCTTTGGTGGTAAATTCGCCGCCGATATCGACCATATAGTTTTGAATGCCTTTGCTTTCCAGCAGGCGGGCGATCACTTCGCAACTGCATCCGTCGCCTATAGACGAACAGTTCAGCATGATGCGCGGATCGTCTTTTATTATCCGTCGCCCTTCCAGACGGATTTTCTTATAGCCGACGAAGATGCGGACACTGTCTATCATCCGAGGCGTGACACTGTCCATTTTACTGAATCCGAATCCCCAGAGGTTGATCAGCGGGGCGCTGGTAATATCGTAAATACCGTTTGTTTTGGCAGATACTTCCATCGCTTTGCGGAATACTTCGGCGAAGAGGGTATCAACTTCGATATCCTTGTTTCGGTTGACCTGCGAGATGATGGAAAGCGAGTCGAACGGATTGAGGGCATGGTAATACCGTTTCAGTTCGGCATGTATTTCGTCATCAAGAGGTTCGGTGTATTGGTAGCGAATCTTGTAAGGGGTGTGCAACCTCCCGCTCGTCTCGATGTATCGTAATGGTTTGTTACAACTGCCCAAGAGAAGCAGGGTGAAAAGGAAGAGTATGTTTGCTTTCATTTGAGTATGGAGTAATGGATATCTGAAGGACGCTGATTACGCTGACGGGTACAGACGGACGCAGGTATATTCCTCAAAGAATAAAAGTCTGCCTCCGTCTGCATTTTTAGTGCGATCTGCGTCCTCTGGATATGGACGTGGTTCTTATTGCAACCCCATCAATATTTTCTTCAATACCGTCTGTGCCGATATTTCGCGGTTGGCGGCTTCGGGGATCACGATGCTCCGGGGGCTTTCGATCACGTCGTCCGTCACGATCATGTTGCGGCGGACAGGGAGGCAGTGCATGAAGTAGGCATCGTTTGTAAGTGCCATCTTTTCTGTGTCGACGGTCCAACTGCGGTCCATGTTGAGGACCTTGCCGTAGTTCGGATCGGCATAGGCCGCCCAGTTCTTGGCATAGATGAAGTCCGCCCCTTCGAACGCCTTCTTCTGGTCATATTCCACACGGGCGTTACCGACGAAGCGCGGGTCCAGTTCGTAGCCTTCCGGATGGGTGATCACGAACTCATAGTCTGTCGCGTTCATCCATTCGGCGAAACTGTTCGGAACAGCCTGTGGGAGCGATTTGGGATGCGGCGCCCAGGTCATAACCACCTTCGGGCGGTCTGTCTTCTTGTACTCCTCGATGGTGATCAGGTCGGCGAAACTCTGCAACGGGTGGCGGGTAGCCGCCTCCATACTGAATACCGGACGGCCGGAGTGTTGGATGAACTGGTTCAATATCTTTTCATTGTAATCGTCTTCCTTGCTTTCGAAACGGGCAAAGGAACGTACGCCGATCACGTCGCAATAACAGCCCATCACCGGAACCGCCTCTAAGAGATGTTCAGGCCTGTCGCCATCCATGATCACGCCGCGTTCGGTTTCTAATTTCCAGGCACCCTGGTTCACGTCGAGCACCATCGTGTTCATGCCTAAGTTCATGGCTGCCTTCTGGGTGGAGAGGCGGGTACGGAGGCTGGAGTTGAAAAATATCATTAATAACGTCTTGTTCTTACCCAGTTCGGTAAACTGGTAACGGTCTTTCTTTATCTCGAAAGCCTCGGCGAGCGCCTTTTTGAGGTCGCCCAAGTCCTGTACACAAGTGAAGTTTCTCATATTATGCTGTTTAGTAGTGAGACGCAAATGTAGACATTTTCACGGAAAGTGCAAAGCGCTTTAGAACAGGATATCTACCTCCATATTGCTGATCCATTCCACCGGACGGCCTGCCACCTTGTTGCAACTGACGGCAAACTTCAACGGCAGGATGATCCCCAGCGGGATACGCAGCCAGCCCGGCATATTGAAGTTGTGCACGCCGATCAGCGAACCTAACTGTATTCCCAGCGAAGGAGCCACCATGAAACGCGTCTCTGCGTTCGAACGGTGTCACGGTTGCCAACTTGACCGGCCGTGGTCCGGTTTCTTCAGGAGCCGGTTGCCGGCATCCGCCGAGAAGGGAAATTCATTTCTGCATTGGCGGTCGGTAGCCCGGCTATCCTGACGGTGATATTCTCCGTTACGTCGTGGATGATCTGGCACTACTTTCGTATCTGCCCGTCTCCTTCGATAATGTACTTGTAGGTCGTCAGTTCCGGCAGAGCCATCGGGCCGCGGGCGTGGAGCTTTTGTGTGCTGATACCTATTTCTGCTCCGAAACCGAACTGTGCCCCGTCGGTGAAAGCCGTAGATACATTGGCGTAGACGCAGGCGGCATCGACCATCTGCTGGAAACGGCGGATGGCTTCCGTTGATTCGCTGACGATGCTTTCGCTGTGTTTCGAGCTGTAGCGGGCGATATGTTGCAGGGCTTCATCCAAAGAGGAGACCGTGCGGACCGCCATCTTGTAGTCTAAGAACTCGGTGCCGAAGCTGTCTGCCGTAGCGGGCTGGAGCAAAGCGGCGGGATAGCTGCCCGACAGGGCGGCAAAGGCGGGTTCGTCGGCATAGATAACGACGTTGCTGCCGGACAGCTTGCCGCACAGATAAGGCAGGTCGCCCAACCGGTCGCGATGGACGATCAGGCAGTCTAAGGCGTTGCAGACGCTGACGCGGCGTGTCTTGGCATTGTTGACGATCTCGCGTCCTTTCTCTTTGTCGCCGTCCTTGTCGAAATAGGTGTGGCAGATGCCGGCGCCCGTCTCGATGACCGGCACGCGGGCATGGTCGCGGACGAAATTGATCAGCGAACTGCTGCCCCGGGGAATGATAAGGTCCACTAAGCCGACGGCGTTCAGCAGTTCGGTCGTCGCTTCGCGGTCGGGCGGCAGGAGCGTGTAGACGGCGGGATCGACGCCTTGTTTCGCCAGTACGTCGTGGATGATCGCCACTAAGGCGCGGTTGGAGCTGTCGGCATCCGAACCACCTTTCAGCACGCAGGCGTTCCCGCTCTTGAAGCAGAGGGAGAAGACGTCGAAAGTGACGTTCGGGCGCGCTTCGTAGATGACGCCGATCACGCCGAAGGGAACAGTCACTTTCCGGATCACCATGCCGTTCGGGCGTATCGTTTCGCTTAACAGTTTCCCAAGCGGCGACGGTAGGGAGGCGACGTTTTTCATGTCTCCGGCAATGCCTGCGAGGCGTTCTTCCGTCAGTCTCAGGCGGTCGTATTTCGGATTCGCAGGGTCCATGCGCTGCAAGTCTTCTGCGTTGGCAGCCAGGACTTCCGCTTGGCGCGACAGCAAAGCCGAAGCCGTGTCGGTGAGGATGCGGTTGATGATGGCATCGTCCAGCGTGACTAACTGGCGCGAAGCGGCGAGGGTTTGTTGCAGTAATTCGTTTATCATGGTCGTATGCTCCTTGTTACTTTTCGTAGCTCTGTATATATTTCGGATGGACGGCATCCTTCCCTAACACTAAGCAAAGCCCGATGACGAAGCTCACGCCCCAGTTGATAAGCTGGCCGCTACCTAACGGATGTCCGAACAGGAGGAAGCCGTTGACAAGGCCGCTCGCCAGGAAGAGCAGGAGGCTCGCCCAGCAGAATGCGTAGTTCGATACAAGCCTGCGTATCGTCAGGCTGACGGCGGAGATGACAAGCAGGAGACATACCGCAATCAGGCTGTAGGCTGCTATTTTCAACTCGGCAGGCGAAGCTGTGACGGGCAGTCCCAAGTTCACTTTATCCCCGTGTGTCAGGAGGGTGACGCCTCCCATGCCTCTAAGTAGTCCAACTACAATCATCAGGACTGATGCGAATGATAACCAATACTTCTTCATACTCTCTTCTATTTATTAATCCAGATACAAATAATCGTAATGTACCAACGGCTTCTTATCCCGGCTACCGATCAGTTCCCGTGCTTCCGTACTGTCGTAACCTGCGCATCCGACGCCTAACTGGGTGCCTTCCTCGTTGATGATCTTGACGATGTCGTCTTTCTCGAAGTCGCCTATGATCCGGGTCACGCCGACCAACAGGATACTGGTTGCCTTTGGGCCTAACAACGCCTCTTCCGCCCCCCGGTTGATGTGTATCTCGCCTTTGGCAAAGCCTTCGGAGTGGGCGATCCACTTCTTCACGCTACTGACAGGTCTGGCGGACGGGATGAAGCGCGTGCAGACAGTCCGGCTGTCTTTTGCGAGCAAGTCCGTCAGGATGTTGTCTTTCTTGCCGTTGGCGATGATGACCGTGATGCCTTCGTCTGCCACCTTCTGCGCAATGCTGCATTTGGTCAGCATACCGCCGCGGCCGAACGAGGACTTGCTGGCTTGCACATATTCCGATAAGTCTTCCTTGCCTCCGTCTATTTCGCGGATGACCGTGGAGGACGGGTCGGACGGGTTGCCGTTATAGATTCCGTCGATGTTGCTCAGGATAATCAAGGCATCCATTCCCATCATGGTGGCGATCAGCCCGGATAGCTCGTCGTTGTCCGTGAACATCAATTCTGTAACCGATATCGTGTCGTTTTCGTTCACGATGGGAATCACTTTATTTTCGAGCATTACCTCCATGCAGTGTTTCTGGTTGAGGTAATGCGTGCGGCTGCCGAAGTTCTCCTTTGTGGTGAGCACCTGACCACAGGTCATGCCATGTTCACGGAACAGCTCGTAATACCGGTTGATCAGTTTGGCTTGCCCGACAGCGGAATACAACTGGCGGGCGGAGACGGAGTCTAACTTTTTGCCGGCCTTTATCTCGCTGCGTCCCGAAGCGACCGCACCGGAGGAGATGAGGACGACCTCCACACCTTTGCGGTGCAGCTCGGCCACCTGATCCACTAAGGCGGACATCCGGGTAATATCCAACGTGCCATCCTTGCGGGTGAGCACGTTGCTACCTATCTTTACGGCAATACGTTTCATTTCTTGTCTTTATCTCGGATCTCGACACGACGTATCTTGCCGCTGATCGTCTTCGGTAGTTCGTCTACGAACTCGACGACACGTGGGTATTTGTACGGGGCCGTCACCTTTTTGACATGGTCCTGCAATTCCTTGATCAGGGCGTCGCCGGCTTTATCCTTGTAGTCTTTTGCCAGTACAATGGTCGCTTTTACCACTTGTCCGCGGATTTCGTCGGGAACACCTGTGATGGCACATTCGACGACCGCCGGGTGTGTCATCAGGGCGCTTTCCACTTCGAACGGGCCGATGCGGTAGCCGGAACTCTTGATCACATCGTCGGCACGGCCTACGAACCAGAGGTAGCCGTCTTCGTCACGCCAGGCGACATCGCCGGTGTAATACAGTCCGTCGTGCCATGCTTCGTGTGTACGTTCGGCATCCCGGTAATATTCTTTGAAGAGGCCGATCGGTTTGCCGTTTGTCGTGTGGATCACGATCTGTCCCTGTTCGCCGTCTTCCGCACGTGAACCGTCCGGGCGCAGCAGGTCTACATCGTACTGCGGATTGGGGACGCCCATCGAACCGGGCTTCGGTTCCATCCACGGGAAAGTGGCGACGGTCAGGGTCGTTTCCGTTTGCCCGAAACCTTCCATCAGCTTGATGCCGGTCAGTTTGTAGAACGTGTCGAATACGGCAGGGTTCAAGGCTTCACCGGCAATGGTGCAGTATTGGAGGGACGACAGGTCGTATTTCGTCAGGTCTTCGCGTATCAGGAAACGGAAGATCGTCGGAGGTGCGCACAACGACGTGATGTGGTAGTCCTGTATCATCTGCAACATATCGGCAGGCGTGAACTTCTCGTGGTCGTACACGAATACGGTCGCTCCCGCAATCCACTGTCCGTAGAGTTTTCCCCATACGGCTTTCCCCCAGCCGGTATCGGCGATAGTCAGGTGGAGGCTGTCTTTATGCAGGTTGTGCCAGAAACTTCCTGTCACGATATGCCCCAGCGGGTAGGTGAAATCGTGTGCAACCATCTTCGGGTTGCCGGTTGTGCCGGAAGTGAAATACATCAGTGATATGTCGTCGTTGCTGTTCGGATGTTCCGGACGTACGAACGGAGCTGCGCTTTCAAGACCTTTGTGGAAATCCTCGAACCCTTCGGGAATTTCGGGGCCAACCGAAACGACGCTCTTTATAGAAGGTGAGTCGGGCAACGAGTCGATGATGTGCTTGGTGATCACTTCCTCGCCGGCACAGACGATCATCTTGATATCGGCGGCGTTTGCACGGTAGACGATGTCTTTTTTCGTCAGCAGGTGGGTGGCCGGGATCACTACCGCTCCCAATTTATGCAGTGCAATGATCGAGAACCAGAACTCATAACGGCGCTTCAATATCAGCATGACCATATCGCCGTGGCCGATCCCCAGCGACTGGAAATAGGCGGCTGTCCGGTCGGTATATTTCTTCAGGTCGGCAAAGGTAAAGTCGATATGTTCTCCCTGGTCGTTTGTCCAGCACAGCGCTTTCTTATCGGGCTCTTCTTCCGCCCATGCATCTACTACGTCATATCCGAAGTTGAAGTTCTCCGGAACTTTTATCTTGAAATTCTTTATAAAATCTTCCTGCGACTCAAAGGTCGTTTTGTCTATGAATCTTTCTAACATGATGGTAATTGTGAATTATGAATGATGAATTATGAATGATGAATCATAAATCATCACAGTATTATTGCCAGAAAACTGACCTTTTCTCCGTCGAGCGCTTTCATTCCGTGCGGCAGTTCGGAGTTGAAATAGATACTGTCGCCTTCTTCCAGTATCAGTTCTTTATTGTTGATTTGTAACAGCATGCGGCCTTTCAGTACCATATTATACTCTTGTCCGGGATGCGAGTTCAGGTAAATCGGTGTTTCGTCCGGAGTCGGATGGACGGTAACCATGAACGGGTCTGCTTTGCGTCCGGCAAAACCGGCGGCAAGCGACTGGTATTTATAGGCTTTGGTCCGTTCCACGGCAATACCTTTTCCCTTACGGGTAATAAAGTAGCTACTCATCTTTGGTTCGTCACCGAACATCAGCGTCGTCAGCTCTACACCGTAAGCCTGCGAAATCTGATGCAATACACTTACTGAAATATCTACAGTACCGCTTTCCAGCTTCATATACTGTTCGGGAGTCAGGTTGCAAACCCCGGCCATTTCTTCAGGTGTGATTTCCAATGCATCCCGAAGTCCGGCCAAACGCTCCGCAATTTGTTTTATCTGTTCGTTCATCTCCGTTGATTATTATATTTATGATGCGCCAAAGATAGGAATAAAAAGCAAAATGTCTAAGAAAAGAGGAATGTAATGTTATTTAGTTATTTGGAGGAGGAGGGGTGGGGTATGTTTTAAAGGTATTTACAGTTTCCTATAGGAGAAACGCCCGTTTCTCCGGCAGGAAATTCCCGTTCCCTGCGGAGGAAATTCCCGTTCCCCGCAAGGGGAACGGGCGTTTCTTCCGGTAGGAAACGGTAGGTTGCTGAATGATAGTTTATTAAATTTAGCGGAATCGTACGAGAAAATACTTAATCGTATTTGATGACGCTAACCGGGCAACTTTCGGCAGCTTCTTTTATTCCTTCTTCATAATCATTGAAGTTTACTCCTTCATTTACACGTGAGCGGTCTGTAACCTGGAATACTTCAGGACAAATGCCTTCGCATGTACCGCAAGCGATACAATCTTCTTCTATCCAAACACTCTTTATAGCCATATCTTTTACATTTAAGATGATTAATATGTTAAGATAACAGCCCTATGGCTTGAATTGTTGATGTTGGACGGAAATATCCTGACGTTTTGATTTAAATTTAATTTAACGCTTCTGTCTCTTCTTTTAAAAAATTATTGATTATGTTTACGGCGCTGAAATAATCAGTCTTTGAACACTTAATAAATTTAAGATATACTATGGACAACGCAATTTTTAGTTTTCCCAAGCCTATCAATGAGCCGGTAAAAGCATACGCTCCCGGTTCAAGTGAAAAATCATCCTTGAAAAAGGCTCTTGCACAGCTTTCTTCTGAAGAATGGGATATCCCATTGGTTATCGGAGGTAAAGAAATCCGTACGGGTAATACCGGTAAAGTCGTGATGCCGCATGATCACCATCATGTATTGGCCACCTATCATAAAGCAGGAGAGAAAGAGGTGCAAATGGCTATCGATGCTGCCATGAAGGCGCATAAGGAATGGTCCGAACTCCCGTGGGTAGAACGCGCTTCGGTCATGTTGCGTGTAGCAGAATTGCTTTCCACCAAATATCGTTATATGTTGAATGCATCCGTTATGTTGGGACAGAGCAAGAATCCGTTCCAGGCTGAGATCGATGCACCTTGCGAATTGATCGACTTCCTTCGTTTCAGTACCTTCTATGCCAGCCAGATATATGCTGATCAGCCCTATTCGGAAACAGGTATCCTGAACCGGATGGAATACCGTGCTTTGGAAGGGTTTGTGTTCTCGCTCACGCCGTTCAACTTTACTTCTATCGCTTCCAATCTGAACATGGGCCCCGCTATGATGGGGAATGTGGCAGTCTGGAAACCGTCGACAACAGCTATCCATTCCAACTACTTCCTGATGAAAGTATTCCAGGAAGCCGGCTTGCCTGACGGCGTTGTCAACTTTATTCCGGGACAGGGAAGCGTGATCGGCAAGGTCGTAACAGCCAGCCGTGACTTAGGTGGTTTCCATTTCACCGGTTCAACTTCTACATTTAATACGTTGTGGCGCCAGATCGGTGAGAATCTGGGACATTATAAATCGTACCCGAAGATTGTCGGCGAGACAGGTGGCAAGAACTTTATCTTCGTTCATCCTTCTGCTCCGGCTTTGGATGTCGCAACGGCCATCGTTCGTGGTGCATTTGAATATCAGGGACAGAAATGTTCGGCTGGTTCACGTGCCTACATCCCTGCTTCACTCTGGAAAGAAGTGAAGGATTATGTCGGCGATATGCTGAAAGAAATCAAAATGGGAGATGTCCAGGACTTCACGAACTTTGTCAATGCGGTTATCGATGAAGCATCGTTCGACAACATCATGAGTTATATCAACTATGCAAAACAGTCTCCGGATGCAGAAATCGTTTTCGGTGGAAACGGTGACAAGTCTGTGGGTTACTTTGTCGAACCGACTGTTATCCAGACTACGGACCCGATGTTCAAGAGTATGGTGGAAGAAATCTTCGGTCCGGTTATCACGATTTACGTTTATGATGATAATAAATATGAAGAGACACTCGAACTTTGCGACCGCACATCTCCGTACGGTTTGACCGGTTCTATTTTTGCACGCGACCGTTATGCGATCGATATGGCATTCAATAAACTGCGTTATGCTGCGGGTAACTTCTATATCAACGATAAACCGACCGGTGCTGTTATAGCCCAGCAGCCGTTTGGCGGCTCGCGTGCTTCCGGTACGAATGATAAGGCCGGCGGACCGTTGAACCTGATTCGCTGGACGAATGCCCGTTGTATCAAGGAGGCGTTAGTTTCGCCGACAAGCTATGGTTATCCGTTTCTTGGAGAAAAGTAATTAATTAAATAATGAGCCGATAATTAGAATGTGCCAATATGCCAATGAAAGAGTATCTCTTATGAATTGGTGATTGGCACATTTTGTAAAACGGCATGCCGGCTCATTCTTTATATATGTTGACTGTCAACTAATATCAAATACCATGTTAGATTTTAATAATACCGAAATTGCTTTCTCTGCCAAATCGCAGTCTGAGCTGAAAAATGCTTATTTGCTGTTCAATACAATTAAGTATCCGTGGCTGGTGAAATGTGCCAGCGTAGCAAGTAATATTGCTTTGAATATCCATTTTCCGTTGGGGTGGGCTGTCAAGCCGACCTTGTATAAACAATTTGTCGGAGGTGAAACTTTGCAGGACTGTTCAAAAGCAATCGATCACCTGCGGAAGTTCAATGTGCGCTCCACCCTCGACTTCTCTGCCGAAGGCGAGCAAACGCCCGAAGGAATACAGGCAACTTTTGAGGAGACCATGCGTTCGATCGATTTTGCAAAGGGAAATGATAATCTGGCTTATGCCGTATTCAAACCTTCCACGATCATAACAGACGAACTTCTTGCCAAGGCTTCGGAAAAGCATGAGGAACTGACCATCGAAGAAGTAAGGGCGTATCGTGAATTCAAAGAACGCTTTATGGCTTTTTGCCAGCGTGCTTACGACAACGATGTGCGCCTGATTGTGGATGCGGAAGACTATTGTTTCCAGGATGCACTCGATGCCCTGACCGACGAGGCCATGCGTAAATACAATAAGAAACGCGCAATCGTATTTGCTACCTTGCAGATGTATCGCCATGACCGTATGCCGTACCTGCGCCGTATCTTGGATGATGCGAAAGAGAAAGGATATATTGCCGGTGTGAAATTCGTACGTGGTGCTTATATGGAAGCCGAACGTGCCCGGGCAGCCGCTTTGGGATATCCCGACCCGATCTGCAAGGACAAGCAGGCGACGGATGAGAACTATGACGCGGCAGTCCGTTTCACCATGGATCATCTCGAACATTTCGAAATGTTTATGGGAACGCATAACGAAGAGAGCAACTATAAACTGGCCAAGCTGATCGATGAAAAAGGCTTGAAGCGCGACGATCCCCGCATCTTCTTCGCCCAGCTGTTGGGAATGAGCGATAATATCTCTTTTAACCTGGCCCATGAAGGTTATAACGTGACCAAATATGTGCCGTATGCCAAAGTGCGGGATGTTTTGCCTTATCTGATCCGCCGTGCCGAAGAAAACACTTCGGTTGCCGGACAAACCAGCCGTGAACTTCGTATGCTGAAGGCGGAACTGGACCGTCGGAAAGCTATGAAGAAATAGCAGTTTGAACCTCCAATGATGATATACCTGTTACTTTTGGATCAAGCCAAAAGTAACAGGTATATCATTATTTGCTAGCCTTCAATCCCCGGATAACGGAAGAGGTGAAGCCGGAAAGTTCCATTTCGTTCAGTCCCTTGATGGTGATACCTCCGGGAGTCGTTACCTTATCTATTTCCATTTCCGGATTGCTTTTGTTTTCCAGTAAGAGGTCGACAGCACCTTTCACCGTATGGACTACGATCTCCTGTGCCTGCTTCGGGTAAAAACCTAATTCCACACCGCCTTCGATAGCTGCACGGATATAACGCAGGGCGAATGCAATACCGCTGGAAGCCAAAGCCGTTCCGGCAGACATCAGGCGCTCTTCGACCAACATCGCATTCCCTAATTCGTTGAAGATATTAATGATCAGATCCGTTTGCTCTTTAGAGGCATTACGGGCGGCAACGAAAGTCATGCTGCTAAGCACTTCTATCGCCGTATTGGGCATGATACGGATGATGGTCGGAGTAGCCAGGCAGTCGTCGAATCCCGTGTTTTTGGTCAGGTAGGTGTTCAGTTGATCGAATGTGATACCTGCGGCAACGGAAACGATTATTTGTTTGTCGTAGTTAAGTACGCCTTTGATTTGGTCGATGATTTCCTCAACACGCCAGGGCTTTACGGCAACAACGATAATGTCGGCACTTTTGACCGCCTCGACATTGTCGAGAGACAGGACAAAATCAGGATTTGTATTCCTCATTTTCTCCAGGGTCGCTTCCGATTGCGCCGTACAAGTGATGTCGGATGCTTTAAACATATGACCTTTTGCCAATCCCCGTGCTATGGCGCCCCCGATATTTCCGGCGCCGATAATTGTGATCTTCATTTTTTCTTATGTTACAGTTATTATGTCGGACAAAGATACTACTTAAGTTTTGTCTGTTGTCAATTAAAGCTGTATCTTTGTCTTTCAAAATTAATCAGATAACATAAATATAAATAGAATTACATGAAAAAGACAATTTTTGCAGTTGGTATGCTGTTCGCCATGACGATGTCTGCAACAATCAATGCCCAGGATTCAGAAAAGAAAGAAAATGAAGAAGGATTTGTGTTTACCACGGTAAAGGAGAACCCGATCACTTCGATCAAGAACCAGAATCGCGCCGGAACCTGCTGGTGCTATTCCACAATGGCATTCCTGGAATCGGAATTGCTCCGTATGGGAAAGGGTGAATATGATTTATCCGAAATGTTTACGGTTTATAACACCTATCTGGATCGTGCAGATGCAGCTGTGCGTACTCACGGAGATGTATCCTTTTCACAAGGAGGTTCTTTCTATGACGTGATGTATGGGATGGAGGCTTTCGGCCTGGTTCCGGAAGAGGAAATGCGCCCGGGTGTGATGTATGGCGATACATTGAGCAACCATACCGAACTCTCTGCTCTTACAGATGCGATGGTGGCAGCTATAGCCAAAGGCAAACTGCGTAAATTGCAGTCGGACGAAAACAACGCCATGTTATGGAAAAAGGCGGTTGCTGCCGTCCATGAGATCTATTTGGGAAAAGCCCCGGAGAAGTTTACTTATAAAGGCAAAGAATATACTCCGCAGTCTTTCTATAAATCTACCGGTTTGAATCCTTCCGACTATGTGTCTTTGACATCTTATACGCATCGTCCGTTCTACACCCAGTTCCCTCTCGAAATCCAGGATAACTGGCGTCACGGCACGTCTTACAACTTGCCAATCGACGAACTGATGGAAGTGTTTGATAATGCTATTAACACCGGCTATACGATTGCCTGGGGTTCTGACGTGAGCGAATCCGGCTTTACCCGCGATGGTGTAGCTGTTATGCCTGATGATGACAAGATCCAGGAACTGAGTGGCTCCGACATGGCTCATTGGTTGAAATTGAAACCGGAAGAAAAGAAACTGAATACAAAGCCGCAGCCTCAGAAATGGTGTACACAGGCAGAACGTCAGTTAGCTTATGACAACTACGAAACGACCGATGATCACGGTATGCAGATATACGGTATTGCAAAAGATCAGGAAGGCAACGAATACTACATGGTGAAGAACTCTTGGGGTACAGCCAACAAATATGAAGGCATCTGGTACGCATCCAAAGCCTTTGTCCGTTACAAAACCATGAACATCGTTGTTCACAAAGATGCCCTTCCTAAAGCTATCAAATCAAAGTTAGGAATCAAATAAATTGAAAAAGAAAATAAGGTATTTTCAATTATCAATTAAAAAGAGGCTACCCCACAGTAGGATTGGGGTGCCTCTTTTCTATTTATACAAAGATGTGCTGTGAAGATGTTTTGATTTACTGAACGAGTTTTAGCGTATAATTAAGGTCGGAGGCGGCTTTTTGTAATTCCTGATTCAACATGGTCAGGCTATCGCCTTCTGCCTGGAAATAAAATACCATGCTGCCATCGCTTGGAATCAGCTCATATACGACTGCGCTTGCATCGGCAGGAGTCCCTTTTTTCACTTGGCGTTTACCGGTGGAAGTGAATGTCTGGTCTTTGCCGTTTTCAGCTTCTAAATAGGTGGCATCCAGTTCGTAAACACCGTCTTCGCTATCCTGCTGATAGAACAACGTCAGGTCGTAAACGATACCGGGACCATCGGCAGCCGGAATAGTTCCTTTATATTTTTTCTGTACGACCGCACCCTTTTTCGGGTCCAGTTTCAAGGAGTCGCGCATATTGATAGGCTTAGCCGGTTTGGCCTTTACTACCGGCAATTCCGGCAGGGAAGGAGCGTCAGGAGCTGCTTCGGCCATGGCGATACTTTCTTCTTCTACTAATACGGGAGCGTCTTTTGCAGCCTTCCCGCTACATGCAGCCAAGAATGCCAGTGCTGCTACTGCGATAAAATACTTTTTCATTTTGTGCTTTTTATTTAGAGATTTAGTGACTTTTGGAGATATAACAAAAGACCCCCTGCATTTTGTTTTTGCAGAGGGCCTTTTTAACTATTTCAGATAAAAAGTACTTTTATTTACTTTTCAGATAGTCTTCCGGGATTGTCGAGGCGCTTCCGTCACGTCCGGCAAAGTAGTGCGGCGACATGATTTCTACGCCAGCTTCATTAAAGGTGTCCTGGATGTTCTGGTGCAAATCGGAAGTGATCTGTGCCAACTGGTCGGCATCTTTGATATAGGCGTTGATCTGATAACAAGGATAATAGTCCTGTAGTTCAGTCTCCAGTACGAACGGTTTCGGATGGGCCAGGACACCATGCGTACTACGTGCCGCATCGATCAGCAGTTGGTGGACTTGCCGCCAGGGAGCGTCGTAGCCGATCGTGACCGTGGTATGGATAATCAGCCCGAACTGGCGTGCCGAGGCACTGTAGTTGACCGTATGGGACGACATGATGAAAGCGTTCGGTATTGTCACGACTTCGTTTTTGGGAGTACGCAAGCGGGTGACGAAAGGAGTCTTCTCGATCACGTTGCCGGTCGTGTCGTTCAGCTTGATGCGGTCGCCGAGCTTGAAGGGACGCATATAGGTGATGACAAGTCCGGCGATGATATTGCCGATCACCGTACTGGAACCGAGCGAGATGATCAGACCGACAAACACCGAGATCCCCTGGAACACACCGGAGTTGGAGCCGGGCAGATAGGGATAAACCATCGCGATCATAAAGGCATAGAGCAGGAAACGGATGATATTGAACGTCGGCTGTGCCCAGTCCGGATAGAACCCGGTGATCTTCAGCTTCTCATTCTCGATCTCGTTGGCGATATATTGGATGCCTTTGATGATATACTTGATGCAGTACCAGATCACCAGGATGATGAACAGGTTCGGTATGTATTCCACAATCGACTTCAGCACCATCTTGATCGGCTCTATGATGTAGAGGAAGATCTTCAGCGCCAGCTTCTCCGTCTGCGGGAAGATAGCGAAGAGCATAGGCACACTGAACATCAATTGTATCAGTAGCACGACATACCGCAGCAGGTTGCTGAAGAAGATCAGTATCCGCCCCTGCCTGTGCGTATTCAGAAACTCATAGTCACGGACGATGATCGGCTTGAGCCGTTGTTGCTTGAAGCGTATGATCTGCCGGCGCAACTTGCGGAACAGGAAGTTCGTCAGCCGGAACAACAGATATTGTATCGCCAGGACCAGCACGAATAAAGCCGCGCGCTTGGCCACTTGCAACAAACTGTGTTCCTCCTTCAACTCCTTGATCTTGGCTGCCAGGACAGGCGCATACTGTTCGGCCAGCTCCCGCCGTGACGTCCCTTGCCAGAGCGCGTCCTGGTCGGTGATGCTGACGATTACCTTGCTGCCATACATAATGTCTATGTAATATTCGCTTTCCAGCGTGTGGACCGAATCGCGGTGCAAGCTTCTGTCCTTGCCTATCTTCAGGAGGACATCGTTGATCATGCCTGCACGGTCGAGAGGGGAGAGGCCGCCCCTCTTTGCATACAACGTGAACAGCGTGTCGCCATCTACCAGGACGGGAACGCCCGGAGTGAGTGCACGAAGCGAATCGATACTCCGGCGCTGTTCGGCCCTTTTCAGCGAGTCGGTCACCTGGTTCAGGTTGCGGACGTCATCGAGTTCGGTGCGGAGGACGATCTCGTTCAGCTTCATCTCCTGCAACTGGAGCGCCATTTCCTGGATGCGGATAGAGTCCTGCCTGTGACGTGTATCAGCGTCCAGCGTATCGGCCGGAGCCATTGCGAGAGAGTCGGGCCGGGGCTCATTGATCGCAGACTGGATCAGTTGTCCCGCTTTCTCGATCAATTGAGCCTTAGCTCCGGAACAGGTGGCTAATATCCCGATGAAGATCAGGAAATAAACCGGTAATTGTTTCATGTCGAACTTCTGTTAGGTGTATTGTTTTATTATTTACCACCGGTGGGCAAATGCTCCAACCAGTATTTGGCCATTGTCATCCGCAGATGCAAGGTCGTGCCCGGCCGTTCGTAAATGCCGTGGCTGCGCATCGGATAGCTGACTTGGCTGAACATCTTGCCATGTTTCACCAGCTCATTCACTAACATCTCGCAGTTTTGGTAATGGACATTGTCATCGCCTGTCCCGTGGATCAACAGCAGGTTCCCTTTGAGGCCGGACGCGTAAGTGATCGGTGAACCCTTGCGATAGCCTTCCGGGTTGTTCTGCGGCGTATTCATATAACGCTCCTGGTAGATCGTGTCGTAGGTGCGCTGGTCGGCGACAAAGGCGATGGCGATACCCGTGTGGAAGACTTCCGGATAGCGGAACATGGAGTTCAGCGTCTGGCTTCCGCCGCCGCTCCATCCGGTGATACCGATGCGCGCCGTGTCGATAAACGGATAGCGGCGCGCCATATCCTGGATGCCGCGTGCCTGGTCTTCAGAAGCGAACGTGCCGACTTCGCCGTAGATGCACTTGCGCCATTCACGTCCTCGCGGTGTGTTGGCCCCCCGGTTGTCGATGCTTACCACGATATATCCGAGGTTGGCGACATATTGGTTCCAGAGGTCGCCGCCACCCCATACATCCTGGACGGTCGAGCTGGCCGGTTCGCCATACACCTCGATAATAACGGGATACTTCTTCGCCGGATCGAAACCGACCGGCTTGATCATCCATGCGTCCAGTTCGAGATCGCCGGAAGTCACTTTGACAAACTCTTTCGGGTTCAGCCCCAGGGCGGCATATTGTTCGCGTGCCTTTGCATTATCCTCTATCACCCGCACAGATTGATGCTTGGGGAAAGAAACCATGTCGATCACCGAAGGAGTAGCCGCGTTGCTATAGGTATGCACCGCCCACTTCCCGGTAGGCGACATATTATAGCGATGCTGTCCCGGCTGGTCCATCGGGCTGAGGCGTTTCACATTGCCCTTGCCGAAAAGCTCGGCGCTATAGAGATAACGTTGCGTGAAGTTGTCAGGAGAAGCGATGAAATAGACCAACCCCTTCTGCTGATCCGTCCCCACCGGCGAGATATAATCGAAGTCACCCTTCGTGACCGGCACGATCTCTTTCCCGTCCCGGCTGATGCGATACAGATGGCGCCAACCGTCGCGTTCACTCTCCCAAGTGAACCAGGTGTTATCCTTCAACCATTGGATATTATCGTTCGTATCTAACCAAGCCGCATCCGTATCGGTGAAGATGTTACGCGGTGTAGCGCTTCCGATACCGGCGATCCACACTTTGTTCGTATTCTGCTGGCGGTTCATCTGCTGGATAAACAGCTCGTTGCTTCCGGGGATGAACTCCATGCGGGGAATGTAATTATTACGCGGATCTCCCGGAATCTCGACCCAAGTCGTCGCCCCGCCGCCCGCGGGCAGGTATCCGACTTTGACAGCCGAGTTCGTACAACCGGCCTTCGGATAGGGAAAATGCAGGATCGTCGGATAGATCGAGTCCACATTATTGATGATATCGAAGACGCCTGTCCCCTTCGTATCGCTCTGCCAATAGGCGATATATTGTCCGTCCGGGCTCCAGCGGAATCCGTCGCGGCAGGCAAACTCCTCTTCATACACCCAGTCGAAAGTTCCGTTCACGATCGTCTCGCTCCCGTCGTGCGTCAGTTGTGTGATCTTGCCGGAGGCTACATCTTCCACATATAGATTATTGTCAGAGACGAAAGCCACGCGCGTCCCGTCCGGTGAGAACTTGGCGAACATCATCGACGATTCGGGCAGCCCTTTTCCCAACTGGCGCAAAGTGCCGTCTTTGAGTGTCAGCACCCAGTAGTCGCCCCGCGTGTCGTAACGCCATACCCGTTTCGTATTGTTATAGATCAAGACCTTCCCGTTATCCGCGCTCCAGGAGATGCTGCGGATGGCAATCGGTTTGCCGGTCTCTTTGTCGATAAACATGGAGGAAGGAATGATAACTTCCCGCCGGTTATCCTTGGCGCGGTAGGCGACGATATCCATGCCGCCTGTCGTGGCGTTCGGTTCCATCCGGCTGTACCGTTCGCCGTCTTTCATCCACGTCATGGCGCCGATGCCTTTGGTCTGCACTAACCGTCCGCCGACGACGTCTTCGAGATGGAGTTTACCCTTTGCCGCGCTCGCTTCGCCTTGTGCGAATGGATCGCCGTCCGTCTCCATCCGGTTTTCCCACGGCATGATCTGTGCTACACTTACATTCCCGGCCAATAGAATGCAGGCCAGAGGAAGAATGAGTTTGTTTAGTTTCATGTATATTAGTTTTAATAATTAGCTATATGCAAAGGAAGGAATGTTTTGTGAGATGGACAAAGGAAATGAAAAAGAAGTAGATTATTCTAAATAAATTATTAACTTGCAACGTTTCTCGAAATAAAAAAATCATTAAATAAATACATATGGAAAAATTAAAATTATTTGAAACAGTTTGCATATCTTTCATGATGTGCCTCTTAGTTGCCTGTAGTGATTCAGACTTCTTTAAAGAGGAATTCGAAGAGATAAAATTCGAGCAGGAAGAAGATGGAGAATGGTCTTTGTCTGATGCCAAGCCTGTAACAAAGGCTGAATTTGAGAAAAATCTTGTGGGAAACGGTTGGAAATGGGTCGCAACCCGTGAAATCGATGTGAATGGAAAGTGTTCGGAAAATGATTATTATGAAGATTTAATTGGCATAGGACCTTCAAAATATTATTTTGGCAAAGACACTTACACCGAATTCTTTTATTTTGATGCCGAACCAGCCAATTGTTACAGGGAGCAAACTTACACGTATGAAGAGAAAGACAATACCATACAGGGAAGTACTTATCCGTTCCCTTTCATGAAAATTTTGTCTTTAGACAGCAACACACTGAAGGTAATCGAATTTATGGCTTTTAGAGGAGGTGAAAACTTTACGAAAATCTACGGCTGTTCCATTTACACGAAGATGACAGACGAGGAACTTGAAAAATGCCGGAAAGACTATCCTATCAATTACAAGGATATAGGTAGACCAAAATAGCAAACCGGGGGAAGATCGGATTAACAAAGAAACGGCGGATAGTTGCAAATTTGAAATGCAGCGATCCGCCGTTTGATTTAGTGGTAAGCGATCCGGTTCCTACAATTCCCCCGGTCTTTCCTCTTCACCACCTCCACCCGACGGAGGAGGCGTCGGCGTGTTGTCGCCCTTGCCTGTGCTGCCGCCCTTTCCGGCGCCGAGGCGTTGAGAGACGGTGACACGATAATGGTCGATGCGCGTGTTCCAGCGGGTGATCAGGTCGGCGTATTTTTCATCGCCGTAGACATTGGTAAGGGAGTTGATTCGTTTGACTAATTTGCGATAGATCGGATCAGACTTTTCACGCAGATCTTTCACTTTGCCGATAGCCTCTTTGTCTCTCGTTTCCGTGTTACGTTGGTCCGCCAGCTTGGCACAAAGTTCGTTGGCCGTTTCGAGCGGTTCCATCCATTCGGTCAACCCGATCAGGTCGGCATCCGCTTTATATTTTTCCGATCTGATTTCCTGGATATAATTACGGATACGGCTGGTCTCGTCGTCGAAACCTGCTTTATATGCATTGCGATGAGCATTGTTCAGTACCTTGAGACGCATTGCGGCCGCCTTGTAATCCACCTTGAAATGACGTTCAGCCGAATGCGCTCTATCCATTCCCCCGATTAGCAGATTACCCCGTTCCACGTCTGCGACCTGCATTTCGGCAGTCAGTGCACTTTTGGTGATTTTGAGGATACCGTCGTCTTCCGCTTGCACGACTGCCTGATATTCGTCGAATAATTGGGTTACTTCCAGCGTCTCCGCCGTTTTTTCGAGGATAAGCGCTTCGAACTCTCGCAGAAAAGTCAGATGCTGGTTATTTAACAACGTCCTTGTGTTGTAACTTTGAATTTCCATAGGTATTTCGTTTTAAAATTAATAATGTAAGCATGTGTTTCCCTTTAAAACATTGTTTTGAAGCCTGTCATGCGCTGTGTTTTCTCTTTTTACATTGTTTTAAAGGCATACACGGGGTATGGATTCCTTTTTTACGTTGTTTTGGAGGCATACACGGGGTATGTTTTACTTTTCTACGCTGTTTTGGTGCTTGTCATAGGGTATGTCCGGCTCTCAGACATTGTTTTCCGGAAAAACACACCCTGTGTTTTTAGCTCAACTTCCCGATTCGTCAGAGACAAAGATAGTTTTTATCTTATGGATATGCAAGTGTATTTCGATTTTCCTTTGTGCATTTTTCAAAAGAAAAATGTCAAATATATGAAGGGATGAACCTCTCACTCATTCTATCTTTATCCCCGAATTACGAAAAAACAAAAATACCATGAGTACATTACTGAACCGCTTCACCCTTTTGGCCTCCTTTGCCCTCTTGGCTTTTTGCCTGCAGGCCTCCGATAAGAAACCCTCCGGCTTGATGACCGACCTCGTCGAACATACCGGACGGACGTGGCAAAACGGCTTTGCCTCGAACCTTCTTGTTTGGCAGATAGACGAGGCGATCGAGCCTTTGCAATATGCCGCCATTCGCTCGACGCATCCCGCCTTTTCCTGGATCGTGCCCGGCGAAGCACAAGGGACGCGCCAGACAGCTTACCGCCTGATCGTGGCCGACAACCGCGAGGATGCCGTCTCCGGCAAAGGCAATCTATGGGATAGCGGGGAGGTCGAAAGCGGCCAGTCCGTCGCCGTCCGCTATGCCGGCAAAGCGTTGGAACCCGGCAAGCCCTATTTCTGGCGGGTGAAGACAGTGACCAACACCGAAGGAGAAAGCGAGTGGTCGGAAGTGAAAGCATTCCGCACTGCCAGCCGCCTGTCCGGATATGAAACAGCCTATTATCCGCAGGTAAAGACAATGGAGTTCCCGACTGGAATAAAGAAGATCAACCCCGGCACGTATCTCGTCGACTTCGGGCGGGATGCTTTCGGACAGTTGGTGCTGACGCTGGCATCCGACGGCAGGCAGGATTCTGTGATCGTGCATCTTGGGGAATGCCTCGAAGGCGGACGCATCCTGCGCGATCCCGGTAAGTCGACGATCCGCTATCACCGTTATCCGTTGGCTTTACTGAAGGGAACCAATACTTACCGGATCAAGATCGGTAAAGACAAACGAAATACCGGGCCGGCAGCCGTGCTGATGCCGGAATATATCGGCGAGGTGCTCCCTTTCCGCTATTGCGAGATCGAGGGATATGAGGCGGTTTTGTCGCCTGCAGCCATTGTCCGTGAAACGGTACATTATCCGTTTGATGAAACAGCTTCTTCTTTCCGTTGTTCCAATGATACGCTGAACCAGATCTGGGAACTTTGCAAATACTCTGTCCGCGCTACTTCTTTCTTAGGCATTTATGTGGATGGCGACCGCGAGCGTATTCCTTATGAAGCGGATGCCCTGATCAACCAGCTTTGCCACTACGGGGTGGATCGCGAATATGCGATTGCCCGCCGTTCGCATGAGTACCTGTTGAAACATCCGACCTGGCCGACCGAGTGGATCTTGCAGGCCTTATCGATCGTCTGGTATGATTACCTGTACACCGGGGACAGCCGCTCACTCGAATCTAACTACGAATGGTTGAAGCCGCGTGTCTTGATGGCCCTCCGGGAGAAGAACGGACTGATCAGCACGACGACCGGGCTGCAAACGGATGACTTCCTTCGCTCGATCCGTTTCAAAGGGCAGATACGGGATATCGTGGACTGGCCGCATACCGGAATCCTCGGTCTGGGAAAGAAGCAAGGGGGAGAAGACGACGGATTTGCCTTTACCGATTATAACGGGGTGACGAATGCTTGGCATTATGAGGCTCTGAAGCAGATGAAAGGTATTGCCGCTGCTTTGGGAAAGACGGATGACGCCGCTTTCTATGCTTCCGAATCGGATGCTTTCAAAAGACGGTTTATCCGTTCGTTTTTCAATACCCGCATGGGTTGTTTCACGGACGGCCTTGCTGCCGACACCAGACATGCTTCCCTGCATGGGAATATGTTCCCGTTGGCATTCGACCTGGTTCCGGCTGGAAAGAAACAAAGCGTCGCCGACTTTATCCGGACACGCGGAATGGCTTGCAGCGTCTATGGCTCGCAATTCCTGATGGATGCCCTCTACGAAGCAAACGCCGCCGAGTACGCCTTGCATCTGCTGACCAAGACGGACGACCGCAGCTGGTACAATATGATCCGCGTCGGCTCCACCATCTCGCTCGAAGCCTGGGATAATAAGTACAAGCCTAACCAGGACTGGAACCATGCCTGGGGAGCCGCCCCTGCCAATATCATCCCGCGCCGCCTGATGGGAGTGGAGCCTCTGACTCCCGGCTTCGGGACTGCCCGCATCAAGCCGCAGCTCGCCTTGCTCGAATGGGCGGAGGCTACGATCCCGACGATCCGGGGCGCGATCCGCATGGCCGTGGAGAATAAGTCGGACGCTTACACTCTGAAAGTGACGGTTCCCGCCAATATGGATGCCGAAGTCTATCTTCCGCTCCCGTCCGGCAAATATACCGTCACGAATAACGGTGCTCCGGTGAAAGCCGTTAAGGTGAAGGGTGAGCCGTTCCTCTATGCCGGGAAGATCGGTTCCGGTAGCTATACCTTTGTGGTGAATTGATCCTTCCGGTTGTGTCGTATTGCTTTGTATGCTATCTTTGCGCCTTCAAAACAATAAAAGACTAAAGAACAAATGAAGAGATCTATTTATGCCGTAGCCTGCCTGATGATGGTGCTGCTGGCCGGGTTTACCGCTTGTGGGGATGACGACAACGGCTTCTCTGCCGAACAGATTGCCTATTTCGAAAAGAACCGCGACTACATCCGCGAAAAGAAAGTATTGAAGGGTGATGATGGGGAACTGCTTTACAAGCAGGTTCTTTTAGGTGGCGACACCGCTTTGTATCGCGTGCTAAGCAAGGAGGGAGAGGAAACAAAATATCCGACGAGCCAGACCTCTATAACAATGACCTTGAAAGGTGATTTTATCAGCGGCCAGAATTTCCAGAAGGAGATGTCGATGGATCTTACGCCCGCAGGTGTTGTTCCCGGGCTGGGAGCAGTCTTGTTGAATAATACGGTCGGCGAACGGGTCGAGGCGATTATCCCTGCTTACTTAGGATATGGCTATTCTGATTACCGAGGCATTCCCGGCGGTTCAACCCTGATCTTTACCTATACGGTGGAGAAGTTCAATTAATAGGATAAAGGATGTAAATGATGATTTATGGATATATTTAAGGTGCCGCTGTAGGGGCGGGTTCTAAACCCGCCCGATTGGAATATGTATATTTGTCGATATCGGGCAGGTTTAGAACCTGCCCCTACGGAACGACAATCATTTTGCATGACCATGTCATCCATGTTTCACACCCATAAATCATCATTTATTATCACCCCCCCAAAATAAAAGATCCACCAACCGGAAACTCCGATGGTGGATCTTATTATATAAAGAAACAATTAAGCCTTATAACGACGGTTCGTTAAGCATTCAGCACTTTGCGGAACCGCACGATGAACTCTTTCGCCTCGTCCATAGAGAGGCAGAGCGGTGGCAACAGGCGGATCGTGTTTGTCCCGGCCACTCCCGTAAACACCTTCTCCTCGAACAGCAACTTGCTGCGCACTTCCTTGATCGACTCTTCAAACTCGATACCGATCATCAAACCGCGTCCGCGAATTTCCTTAATTCCCGGCAGCTTATGCAACTCATCCAACAGGTAAGCCCCTACTTTTGCCGCATTGTCGATCAGCTTCTCATCCTCCATAATCTCCAGCACGGCAATGGCTGCCGCACAAGCTAAATGATTACCACCGAAAGTCGTCCCCAGCATCCCGTATACCGGCTTGAACATCGGGCTGATCAGTAATCCGCCCATCGGGAAACCGTTGCCGATGCCTTTTGCCACCGAAATCAGGTCCGGCTTGATCCCGGCATACTGGTGGGCAAAGAACTTGCCGCTGCGTCCGTATCCCGACTGGATTTCGTCTAAGATCAGGCAGGCTTCATATTTCGTACACAAGGCACGCAACTCCTGCATAAACGAATCGGTCGGCAATTGGATGCCGCCCACACCTTGAATACCTTCGATGATGACCGAAGAAACATCCCCCTTCTGCAATTCGGCTTCTACTGCTGCCGCATCGTTCAGAGGCAGATAGGTCACAGCTAGGTCTTCGTTCACCGGAGCGATGATCTTCGGGTTATCGGTCACGCGCACGGCAGCCGATGTGCGTCCGTGGAAGGCATGCTTGAAAGCGATCACCCGCTTCTTGCCATTGTGGAAAGAGGCTAACTTCAAGGCGTTTTCATTGGCTTCGGCCCCTGAGTTGATCAGGAATAGCGAATAGTCGTCATAGCCGGATGCCTTGCCTAAGCGGTCTGCCAACTTCTGCTGGAGGCTGTTGATAACAGAGTTGGAATAGAATCCCAACTTATTTACCTGTTCGGTGATAGCCTTTACATAAGTGGGATGGCTATGGCCGACCGAGATCACGGCATGTCCGCCATACAGGTCGAGGTATTCTTTCCCCTCTGTATCCCATACATGGCATCCCTTGCCTTTTACGATCTCTATATTGAATAATGGATATACGTCGAATAGAGTCATTAGATTTATAATTTATGATTTATAATTTATGATTTATAGGGGATTTATGATTTATGGCTTATGGCTTATGGTCTGATTGTGTATGCTTTCAAATCATAAATCATAAATCATAAATCATAAATCATTTAGAACGCCGAAGGCTTCAAATGCAATCCTACCGTCTCTTCCAGGCCGAACAACAGGTTCATGTTGTGGACCGCCTGTCCGCTCGCTCCCTTCAAAAGGTTGTCTATCATCGAAACGATAAGCAGCTTGTCTTCCTGTTTCTGGAGGTAGATCAGGCATTTGTTCGTATTCACCACCTGCTTCAGATCCGGGTTCTTGTCTATGACGAAGGTGAACGAATGATCATTGTAATACTCTTCGTAAATACGCTTGATCTCGTCCAGTTCGACCCTGCAATCCAGATAAGTCGTGGCGAAGATGCCTCGTGAGAAATTACCCCTCACCGGGATAAAGTTGATCGCACTGTTGAAGCTGTTCTGCAACTGCCGCAAACTCTGTCCGATCTCTGCCAGATGCTGGTGCGTGAACGGCTTATAGATCGAGATGTTGTCGTTTCGCCAACTGAAGTGGGAGGTAGGCGACGGTTTGACGCCCGCTCCTGTCGATCCCGTGATCGCGTTCACATGCAATTCCGAGTTCAACATCAGATGCTTCGCCAACGGTAAAATGCCTAATTGGATACAGGTGGCAAAACATCCGGGGTTTGCAATATGCTGCGCGTTGCAGATGCGGCGACGGTTCAGTTCGGGCAGGCCGTAAACGAAATCGTGTTCAGGGCTTTCGATGCGGTAGTCCATGCTGAGGTCGATGATCTTCACGTTTTCAGGTACGGTATGGCTTTCCATAAACTTCTTCGTGTCGCCATGAGCGGTACAGAAGAAGAGAAGGTCGATCTGATCCAAGGGCAACTCGTCCGTAAATACTAAATCCGTTTCGCCATACAATCCGCTGTGTACGTCCGTGACCTTATTGCCGGCATTGCTCGTACTGTTCACAAATGCAATCTCGGCGTCCGGATGGTTCAGCAGCAAGCGGATCAATTCGCCTGCCGTATATCCCGCACCACCTATAATTCCTATCTTGATCATATTTCTTCTTCCTTGTGATTGTTATAATAAACACGCAACGGAGTGGAAGTAACCTTGATGAAGCCTTTTGCATCCTCGGCTGTCCAGCCCTTCTGCATTTCTCCGTATTCGCCGAACTTGGTCTTCACCAGGTCGTCTTTCGAGTCGACGCCGACGGTAGAGAACGACAGCGGGCGGAGTTCCAGGATCACCGTTCCGTTTACATTACGTTGCGATTCCTGCAACATTGCTTCGATGTCGCGCATGACCGGTTCGAGGTACTGGCTTTCGTGCAGGAACATCCCGTACCAGTTGGCAACCTGGTCTTTCCAGTATTGCTGCCATTTGCTCAGTGTATATTTTTCAAGGAAGCGGTGAGCACCGATGATCAGCATCGGAGCGGCAGCTTCAAATCCTACACGTCCCTTGATACCGATGATCGTATCTCCAACGTGCATATCCCGGCCGATGCCGTAGGCAGCACCGATTTCTTCCACTTTCTGGATAGCGGCAATCTTATCTTCGAATACTTCGCCGTTCACAGCATGGATTTCACCATTCTTAAATTCGAGACGGAGCTCTTCGCTGCCGGTCTTCTTCACCTGTTTCAGGTAAGCGCTTTCCGGCAGACCTTGTGTGGAGTCGAGGATTTCGCCACCGCAGATGGAAGTTCCCCACAAACCTACATTATAAGAATATTTCAGTTTCGTGAAGTCCGCTTCAAAACCATGTTCTTTCAGATAGTTGATTTCGTAGTCGCGGCTCAACGCCATATCGCGTGTCAGGGTGATGATCTCGACATTCGGAGCCAGTACTAAGAATGTCATGTCGAAACGGATCTGGTCGTTTCCGGCTCCTGTGGAACCATGGGCGATCGCGTCGGCTCCGATCTCGTTTGCATAACGGGCGATTGCCAGCGCCTGGAAAATACGTTCCGAGCTAACGGAGATCGGGTAAGTCCCGTTGCGGAGCACATTGCCGAAGACCATATATTTCAGACTCTTTTCATAATATTCTTTTGTAACGTCGATTGTCACATATTTAGTTGCACCCAGTTTGTAGGCGTTTTCTTCGTTCTGTTTCAGCTGTTCTTCACTGAAACCGCCTGTGTTGGCACAAGCTGCATACACTTCATATCCTTTTTCCTTTGCCAGATACATAACCGTAAAAGATGTATCCAATCCTCCGCTGAATGCGACTACTACTTTTTTCTTCATTTTCGTATATCTATTTTATTGTTATTCTATAATTATATGACCTCTTTATCATTGGCACATTATCTCTTTTCCCTTGCCTCCCTCTCGGCCCGATGAGGATCGTCCGGATCGAAAAGCATTCCTGTGCAAATGCAGTAACGGCGGCCGGTACGTTCGAGAACATCGTGGTTGACACAACCTTCACAGCCTCTCCAAAACGATTCGTCGTCCGTCAGGTCGGCAAAAGTGACCGGTACATATCCCAGCTCCGTATTCATTTTCATAACGGCAGCACCCGAAGTAAGACTGAAAATCTTGGCGTGCGGCCATCGCATACGGGCCAGCTGGAATGTCATCTCCTTGATCTTCTTGGCTATGCCCAGTCCGCGGAAGTCCGGATGCACGATCAGGCCGGAAGTGGTCACATACTGTTTGTTACCCCAAGACTCGATATAGCTGAAACCTGCAAATTTGTTGCCTTCCAGGGCAATGACGGCTTTTCCTTCCTTCATCTTCTGGGCAACGTATTCATGCGTACGCTTGGCGATACCGGTTCCGCGCACTTTGGCTGCGGCCTCGATCGTCTCGAGGATAATATCCACATATTCCTCGTGGCAAGCTTCAGCAATCATCACATCAATTTTTCTTTCTTGTTCCATTTTATGTTTGTTCTTTTATCTTCCGTTATTAAATGAAATGCTCCAACGCTTTGATTATCCTGTCTTTGTTAACCCCGTCGCGCGGGATGATCAGGATGGTGTCGTCTCCGGCGATCGTGGCCAGTATTTCATGGGGCGCATGCGTATCGATATCCGAAGCGATTCCCATTGCATATCCCGGACGTGTCTTAACGACGGCCAGGTTACCCGAAAACTCGATGTTGGGATGATGCTGCGTCTGCTCTTTCACAGGTTGCTTAAGTGCGGGATAATCGGGCAGACGATATACATAGTTCCCGTTTTCGTCATGTACTTTGACGACTTTCAGTTGCTTTATGTCGCGTGACAGGGTCGCTTGGGTAACCTGGAATCCGCTATTCTCCAATTGTTTAAGCAGCTCTTCCTGATTACCTATTTTCTCAGCCTGTATAATGCGGCAGATGGCATCCAATCGTTCTTTTTTTGTACTCATACTTGTATATTTATGCAACAAGGCTGCAAATATAAAGAGTATAATTGAATAATTATGCAATCTGCTATTCTTTTTTTGCATAAATCACCATAATCATCATCTATTGAGCAAAAAGCCTTTGCGAATTGTTTATTATCAATAGAAATCATACTTTTGCAAACAGTATAAATAAAGGATAAAAAATGAAGAAGATTACAGGTTTATTCGTCGCAATGTTACTGTTGCTAAGCAGTTGCGGAAGTGTTCCGCTGACTGGAAGAAGACAAGTATTGCTTGTTTCGGATCAGGAAGTGTTATCGTCCAGCCTGACCCAATATTCCGATTATATGAAATCGGCTAAGAAGTCATCGTCAAAAGACGGAGCCGCCATGGTGACACGTGTCGGTAAAAGGATTGCTGCCGCTACCGAGCAATATCTGAAAAACAACGGATTGGAGAGTGAGATCAAGAACTTCGCCTGGGAGTTTAACCTCGTGAACGATCCGCAAGTTAACGCGTTTTGTATGCCGGGCGGAAAAATCGTTGTCTATGAAGGATTGATGCAACTGGTCTCATCGGACGACGAACTGGCTGTCGTGGTCGGTCATGAAGTGGCGCATGCCGTAGCCAAACACAGTAACGAGCGTATGAGTCAGCAACTGATGGCTCAATACGGTGCGCAGATATTGGGGCAGGCGTTAAGCAATAAATCGGCTGCCGTCCAGCAGATCGGCACTTCTGTTTACGGTCTGGGTGCTCAATATGGTGTCATGTTGCCTTTCTCCCGTAAACACGAATCCGAAGCTGATTATATGGGACTGGTCTTTATGGCAATGGCCGGCTATAACCCCGAAGTCGCCGTCAATTTCTGGCAAAAAATGTCCGCCGGCAAATCCGGCTCCACCCCCGAATTTATGAGCACGCACCCCAGCGACGCCACCCGTATCAATGAGATTAAGCGGCATTTGCCGGAGATAGAGAAGTACAGGGCAAAGAAATGATTTGGTTATTTGTCTGAAATCTTTATCTTTGTCGTAAGTAAACATGATAATTATGAATTTTTTTGTCCAATATTATCCAGGTATTATCGCTTTGTGCAAAATGTACAAGGTAAAAAGGTTGTTTGCCTTTGGCTCTGTTTTGACCAATCGTTTTACCGATAAGAGTGATATAGATTTGGTGGTGGATTTTGACAAAGAAAAAGTAGATGATTATTTTTCCAACTTCTTTGATTTGAAGTATGCATTGGAAAAACTTTTGGGTAGAAAAGTGGATTTACTCGAAGAACAGGCAATCCGCAATCCTTATTTAAAAGAAGATATAGATATGACCAAAAAACTTATATATGGATAATTACACTAAAAAGCATTTACAAGATATCTTGACAGCCATCGAAGAAATTGAAAGTTTCTTTGGTGGCTGTCCAAAATGTTTTGATGATTTCTCCCAAACATTATGGCGCAGGCGTGCCATCGAAAGGAATATTGAGATTATAGGAGAAGCTATGAATCGAATCCTAAAGACAAATCCCTCTATAGAAATTTCCAACTCCCGAAAAATAGTAGATGCCCGTAATTATATTATTCATGGCTATGACAGCTTATCTGTTGATATATTATGGAGCATAGTAATCAATCATTTACCTAAATTGCGGGAAGAGGTTTGTGGGGTGTTGCATGATGAAGATTGAATTTGTGTGATTTTTATTGCCGTGATAAATAGATTCTAATTCCCTGTGAATAATCTATGATGTAAGATTGAAAGGAGGTTGCATCAATCAATGTTTCAAACTTTCCCCATTTTAAATGTTTTATCTCTATGTCGAAATGTTTACTTGAAGTGTAATAAAAATATTGAATAAGGTCATTCTGCTTTTTTTTGTCTTTGTTTACTTGAATCAATATACATCGATTTTTTCTAAGTAAGGAAAGTATGCGAAAGCATTCAAACCAACTTAATGGTAAAAAATACTTTAGATGCCAAAATTGAATAAAATAGTTTTCTCCTGGCTTATTGTTAATAATTAAACGAATTATAAAGTTGATATTATTAGTGCTTATTACAAGTTTATAGTCTATTTAATTGATATTGTTATGTCTATGTAAATCTTCCCAATATTGTGAATCATTATATTCATCTGATTTTATCATGATCTCTAAATCTTCTTCATCCCAGAATTCACCGGATTCCAATCGAATCCACATCATCTCTTCTTCACTTAAATCTTTAGATTTACAACAATGTCCACATGGTTTAAATCCTAATTGGGAAATCAACGTTTCATTAATAGCCAAGTCTGGGTTGTTTTTTCTTCGATAGTATTCTTTTAAAAGTTTTTTTAATGGATATTTAAAAGACTCGTTATACTCTTTTAGTAAAGATCTTATTTCATTATCAGTGTATCCTGTGTGATTATCGGGAAAAGATTTATCTTCTTTATATACAGAAGAAGTCCACTTTGCATATTTTTTTAATATGATTATGTGTTTTTCACTTTGGTAATAGTATCTTCCTGACTCTTTAATTAGTTTATCTATATCATCTTCAATCGCTTTCAAGCTTGAATTTTCGACTTCCTCTATTCCTGAATTGGCCCATTCGAATTCTTTTATATCTCGGACTCTTGGATCAGGCTGAAATTTATTGTTGACATGCATTAAAAATAAATCTTTATCATCATTGAGAAGTTTGAAACCTTTCTGTTCCCACCATATTCGGTATTTACGTACATTTTCTATTACTATTCTTATTTCTTTTTCGGTTAATTTTTTATCCTCGATAGATTCAATACTTTTTGCTGTTTGAACTCCTTTGAAACGGATAGATGCAGGTATTCTATAGTTCTTAAAATTGGAACGTAAAAAAGGACATCTTGGTTCACTATGATATGCGGGAGAAGAGTGTTTTTCATATATCCACCAATAAGTGTCTTTTTTTTCATCAAGCAACTTTTCATAGATTTCACTCATAATAGATTCAGGTTCTTCCATGAGTTTCTTATATGCTAATAGTTCTTTTTTTTCATATTTACTAAACATTGCATTAAGCACAATATTATTTCGGATATACATATCTCCTTCTATTGTTATTTTTCTAAAATCAATAAGCTTTATTATTTTATTTGCGTTTGCTTTGGTAATGTAGACATTCATAATGTATCATTCTTTTCCTCCCTGCTCCCTTCGGTTGGTATTATTAAATAAAAAAGCGTGGGAACCATCGTCTATCACTGCTTTGAGGCTCTCGACTGCCCACCAATCAATAATAGAACAATGATCCCACGCTTTATGTAGGTATATAGTCCACCCGTTACCAGATAGGTATATAACAAACACAAGCGTAGGAGTCATTTTTCTATTATCTTGATTGGTTGAAATTGTCGAGATTTCAAAGCAAGATAATATCGAAACGCTTCTACGTTATTTTCAATACGTTGCAAATGTCGTGTTTTTTAGTGATTGTTGCAAGTCTTTTAATCTTAGAAATAAAATTTTAAATGCCCTAAAATCTAATATAAGAACAATTTATTCACACATCGCTTTGTTATATGGACATAAACAATTAAAACAGAGAGAGTATGAATATAAGAAAATCATTGTTCTCAGTGATTCTCCTGTTTCTTTTCTTTCCTTTATATGCCCAATGGTCTGCTGGAGGTAAAGTTGGGCTGAATGGTTCAACTGTTCATTTCCCGGGTGGTGGCACTGAACTTGATAGTAAATACTGTATGGGGTTGAACGGTGGTTTCTTTGCCCAATATCACTTCAATCCTTATTTCAGCTTGCAAGCTGAATTGTTGTATATGAAGAATGGGTATAAGTTGAAAGATTGGATTTATGAATATGAAAATATAGATGAGGTTCCATCGGATATGGATATCGCCTTGCATTATCTGGAAATCCCTCTTTTGGCCAAATTTACACATAAGACAGGGCTGAATCTCCAGCTCGGGCCACAGATCGGTTTTCTGCTTAAAAGAAGGTTGAGGTATGGTGAAGAGGTACAGCCGCAGGAGTTGATGGGAAAGAAACAACCGATCGATTTCAGCCTCGTCTTCGGTGCAGGATATGAAGCTAAAAACGGACTTTTTCTTGATTTCAGGTATTTATTGGGATTGACAAGCGTTTATAAAGATGTGGCAGGGTTCCAAAACAGGACTTTTTATATCTCATTAGGTTATAAGTTTGATTTATAAGAATACGAATCGTTTGGCATAAGCATGAGAAAGTTGTCATATAAGCATGGAACTGTTTTCTCGTAGGCACGGGTATGGATTCCCATGCCTATGAGAAAGTTTTCCCATGCCGATGAGTATTTATTCTCATGCCTGTGAGAAAAAGTTCTCATGCCTATGAAAACAGTGAGAATTGGGAATGCTGGCTGCCAGTCGTTTATGCTTTTGAATGTCGTATTAAGCAAATCTTAAGATCAGTGCAGGGTCGATATTTAGTTTTTCATATAACCGTTTTGCCATGCGCATGGAAACTGGTCGTTTACCTGTCATGATTTGACTGAAAGTTGATTCTTTCACCTCCAAAAATTCGGCTGCTTGGCGTTGTTTTAATGAACGTTTTTTTAGCTCTATTTCTATTGATGTTATAAGAGGCGATTTAAATTTCAATGATTTAGCCTTATAGTTCAGAGCCTCATAATCTGCACACATACTACCTATACGTTCGATCTCATGCGTATATTCGTTGTCAGTATCCGGATCACACAATGAGCCATTTGTAGTAGCTTCATGAATAAGAGTATCTACATAGGTCATTGCCTCGTCATATAATTCAGGAGTGTCTATACATTTAATATGTTCAAGTTTCTTTTCCATCTCTTTCCTTCTTAAATAGTTGAACAATTAATTCGATCATATTCTTCATGTGTTTCAATAAATTGTATCGTCAAAATACCAGCAACAAAGATAACTACTACTACCATTCTGTAACTGTTGCCTTTTATATTGAACACATACCTGCTATTTCCTACATAGTCGGCAGAGGGAAAATCCTGTTTTAAATCAGCGTGATTTTTCCAAGAAGCATCTTCCACGATATCCACCCAGCGCTGAAGACTTCTTACAGAATCCGCATGTTAACTGAAAATTTATCAATGCGTTCTCTATGCAGTATATTCATTTCATTTGTTCTTTACCTACAAAAAAAGAATAAACTTCACAAAATGTAAAGCCTTTGTGTCGAAAAAATCTCTTTATTCTTCTGAAGATTGAGCAATTGTTATCCCCATCTTCTTCATCAGGAAGCAAGCATTCATATTCTGGGCCACACCTTCCCGCAATTGGTAGGAAAAGGTCAGTTCGTTGTCTTGGATGTCGGCCTCGAAGCGGTAGTTCTTGATCTGATTGGGGAATTCCTGTTCCAATTCGCCTAATGCCAGATCATGTGTGGCAATGATACCGCAAGCCTGGTTCGCCACTAATTGCTTCATCAGGGCGAGAGAACCTTTCTGCTTGTCGATCGAATTGGTCCCTTTCAGGATTTCATCCAGAATGATGAAAAGCTTTTCGCCCTGTTGCAAGCGGTCGATAATCATCTTTAACCGTTTCAGTTCGGCAAAGAAATAAGATTCGTTGCTCACAAGCGAATCGGAAGTACGCAGGCTGGTCACCATCCGCGCCGGATACAAGGTCAACGACGCTGCACAAACCGGAGCACCGATGCAACCGAGCAGATAGTTGACGCCGATTGTGCGCAGGTAAGTGCTTTTTCCCGCCATATTCGCCCCTGTAATGATCAGGAACCAGGGACTTTTCCGGATGTCGATGTCATTCTTTACGCATACATCCCGGCGTAGCAACGGATGTCCGAGCGCCTTACCTTCCATTTTGAAATACGTGTCTGCTATCTCCGGATAAATATATTCCGGGTGATTGAAAGCAAACCCGCTCAGCGAACAGTAAGCATCGAACAAAGCCAATGCCTCGAACCAGTGTTCCGTGTCATCCCCATGTCTCATCTTCCATTTTTCCAGCTTCATCGCCATGCGGGTATCACGCAAAGTGAAAATATTCAGTATGACGCCGATTGCGCTGAAACGTTGGTTCAGCGCACCAATATGGGTGGATAGTTTTTTGATGATCGAGGAGGCCGTTTGCCCGTCGCGCGCAAAGCGGTTGCGGATGTCGGTTAACTCGGCGGATTGGAAATTTTCACACTCGATACATTTGATCAGGTTGGAATACGTGTGCAAGATCTGTTCCATCTTATCCAATGAATTGTGCACCGTTGTGATCTGCTTTGCATTGATGTAAGCGACAATGAAAGAAAATCCGAAAAACACGCCGGCTATCGATATCGGGAGCAGGTTCAGGGCGCATCCTATCGCGATCAATACCCAGATGGAAGGGATAAGGTAGATGAGCAGTTTCCACGTTTTGCTGTCCGTCAGGCTGGGGGCCGTTTTGCCTAATAAAGAGACAAGTTGTTGATCGCTCTTGTTTCCCGGATGGAGGACGCCTGTCACATAGAAGTGTTGCCGGAGCTGTGTGAACGATTCCAGTTCGCGAATCGCTTCTTGGCGCCTTGCTATCATAGTCTTGTCGGTGAGCGGCAGCATAAACCAGCCGGCCAGTTTCTCTTTTCCCATAAAGGTGACCGTACGGTTGATGGATTGGAAAAGAGAATGGTCTCCAAACAAATCCAGGTCAAGGCTGAACGAGTGTTCTGCGGAGCTTTTCTCCGGTGCTCCGTCGAACGCGCTGAAATCGTAATCCAATCCGTTCAGTTCGTTTTGGCAAAGTTTTGCCAGTGCTTCGGCATAGCATTTCTTGGCAGACAGTTTGGTGTGCCAGACCATCAAGGCGATAAACGGGATAATAAACAGGACGGCGATCCCGGCCAGCACTTTCCAGTCTTCGGATTTGAAAAACCAGATCATGGCGATCAAACCGGCTACTAACAATAAACGGATGCTTCCGAGCAAATGAATTTTTTTCTTCAGACTATCGGCTCTGCGGGTGTATGCCGTGACAATATCCTGGTAATAGTTTTTTATCTTTTCCATGCGTGCAAAGATAGAAAAAATGAACTAACCTTTCGGTAATTGGTTTTATTTAAAAGAATGATAACGAAATGACCAATATCGGTGCTAAACAGGCGAATTATCATTCTTTGATTCGTATATCTTTGCTGGAATTTTTATCGACTCAATAAACTTGATGCATTTTATGAAGAGAATCGTGATGCTCCTGCTTTTGTCAGTGATGGCCTGTACCTTGCCGGCACAGGAAAAGAAGGGAGAAACTATCGGAGAAAGAATTGTGGCGAATGCTTATAACGCCGACAGTATCCGGGCTATTTTGGACAAGATGCCGTATTTCACTTTGTTTAAAGACAATTATTTCATAGGAGGGACGACTCTCGGACATAAACCGACTGCTGCCAATTCGGATGTGAAATTCCAGTTGAGTATCGCCCAGAGACTGACAAAAAGTAAATTGCCATTCGATTCTTATTTATTCATTCAGTACACCCAGAAGGCTTTTTGGAATGTCTTTCAGGAATCGTTGCCTATGAAAGACCTGAATTTTAATCCCGGCATCGGCTTGGGGCATCTGATCGTCTACCATAATAAATATATAGGTAAAGGATATCTTATGCTCGAACATGAATCGAACGGGAAAGACAGTACCGCTTCCCGAAGCTGGAATAAAGTCACTTTTGCGGTTGCGATCACCCTTTCGCCGAACTGGGAGGCACAGTTCAAGACCTGGATACCGATTGTGGACGGCAAATACAACAAAGACCTGCTGAAGTATAACGGGATCTTTCAGGTGGCGGCCAATTACCGGACCAATAACCGTCGCTTTAATTGCGGTGTGATCCTGACCAAGCGTAAAACCTGGACCAGCTTTAACACCCAGGTGGAACTGAGTTACAAGTTTAACAACAATGAGAATCAATATTTCTTCCTGCAATATTATAATGGCTTTGGAGAGAATCTCCTGGATTATAATAAGTTCAAAAGCATGATAAGGATAGGCTTCGTAATCAAACCCTCCGATTTCAGCCTGTATTGACAGGTGTAAATAAACAACCGTTCTTCCGTATTGTTATTTATATATTGTATAATAATGCAAAATAACAGAATGAACGTAAAGGAACGATATTGGAAATACTCCCTGATTACGATTATCATCGTGCTGGGTGTAATTCTCTTTGTGGAATTCATCCCCTTTCTGGGAGGTATCTTGGGTGCTTGTACCATTTATATATTGGTCAGGAAGCAAATGTTGTATCTGACGGAAAAGAAACATTTGCGGTGTAGTTTCGTCGCCATAATCCTGCTGCTGGAGACGATACTCTGTTTCTTGATACCGCTTTCGCTGGCTGTCTGGCTGTTCATCAATAAGCTGCAAAATTTCAACTTGGACCCGACCCAATTGATGAAGTCTGCGGAGCATATCGCGAACCTGATCGAGCAACGGACCGGATATGACGTGCTCGACACTTCCAATATCATGTCTGCCGTTTCCATCCTCCCGAAGATAGGGCAGGCGCTGATGGGGGGAATCAGCGGTTTCGCCATCAATGTGGCCGTTTTGGTGTTGATACTCTATTTTATGCTGATCGGCGGCGCCAAGATGGAGAAATATGTTTATGGCATTCTGCCTTTTAGCGACGAGAATAAGAAGAACGTCCTGGGCGAAATCAATATGATCGTCACCTCCAATGCGATCGGGATTCCGTTGCTGGCCATCATCCAGGGGTTGATTGCCCTGCTCGGGTATTGGATCTTTAATGTGCCGAGTCCTTTCCTTTTCGGTTTTCTGACCTGTTTTGCCACGATCATTCCGGTTGTGGGTACCGCATTGGTATGGTTGCCGCTGGCTCTCTATATGGCGTTGACCGGTGATTGGGTGAATGCTGCCGGACTGACGGCTTATGCCCTGATTATTATTACGAATGTGGATAACCTGATTCGCTTTATCTTACAGAAGAAGATGGCGGATACCCATCCGCTTATCACCATATTCGGTGTCATCATCGGTCTGTCTCTGTTCGGGTTTATGGGGATTATCTTCGGGCCGCTCTTGATCTCGATCTTTATACTTTGTTTCAATATATTCAAGGAAAAGTATCTGGATAATGCCCGATAACCACTACCTTTGTATGGATAAATAAACAAAGCCATGCATAGCAGAAGAATTAAAAACAATTGGCACGTCATTAAAGGGCAGCCACTAACCGAATTAGACAAAAAAGTACTTTACTTTCAGAATAAAGGCCATCTCGTGCCGTCCCGCAAATTGATTAAGACAGCAGAGCAGATTGAAGGCATTCGCCGGAGTAGTGTGGTGAATACAGGTGTGCTCGATTTGGTTGCAAACGAGGTCAAGGCCGGTATGTCTACCGCCGAGATCGATAAGTTGGTATATGATTATACCGTTTCGCACGGAGCTATTCCGGCGCCTCTTAATTATGAAGGATTCCCTAAAAGCGTCTGTACTTCTATTAATGAAGTGGTCTGCCACGGCATTCCCAGCGAAGATGAGATATTGGAAGAAGGGGATATTATTAATGTAGACGTTTCGACTATCTTAGACGGATATTACTCGGATGCTTCTCGTATGTTTATCATTGGTGAAACGACTCCTGAAAAAGAAAAGCTGGTGCGGGTGACGAAAGAGTGCCTTGAGATCGGTATGCAGGCAGCGAAACCGTTCGGTTTTGTCGGTGATATCGGTAATGCCATCCAACGCCATGCGGAGAAGAACGGCTACTCTGTCGTCCGCGATTTGTGTGGGCATGGTGTCGGACTGGAATTTCATGAAGAGCCGGAGGTTTGCCATTTCGGACGGAAAGGGACAGGGATGCTTCTGGTCCCGGGTATGGTATTCACGATCGAACCGATGATCAACATGGGAACCTGGCAAGTTTTTATCGACGAAGAAGACGGATGGACAGTCGTTACCGAAGACGAACTGCCATCCGCACAATGGGAACATACGTTCCTGATGACGGAAACGGGGCTTGAAATATTATCCTATTAATATTTGCCGACAGGAGTACTGTCTCCATGCCTATGAGTTGGCGGAAGGATGCCCTTTTTCGGCATCCTTTTAAATTTATTATTTCTTGTCTTTTAGTAAATCACGTATTTCTGTAAGCAACTGTATATCGGCAGGAGGTGGAGCCGGAGCAGCCGGTGCTTCTTCTTTTTTCTTGTTCAGGGCGTTAATCCCTTTTACTAACATAAAAATAGAAAATGCGATAATGATGAAATCGAAAGTCACCTGCAAAAAGTTTCCATAGTTGATGGAAACTGCCGGCGAGACAACTTTGTCACCTTCCATTACAGCCTGTTTCAGTACGATCTTCAAATCGGTGAAGTTTACGCCCCCGATCAGCAAACCGATAGCAGGCATAATAATGTCGCCTACAGCAGATGATACGATCTTACCGAAGGCACCGCCGATAATGATACCCACCGCCATGTCGATCACATTGCCGCGCATGGCAAATTGTTTGAACTCTTGTAGAATCTTCTTCATAATTTAGCCTTTTTATATTATAACGACAAAAGTATACGTTTAGTTGTGGATATCCAAGACAATTCTCTGATTTGTACAATAATCAATCAGATGTGGCAGTTAAGGTAAATAGAAAAATAACCCCGCCAATTCATAAATAAAATGACGGGGTTATTTTTCTGCAAAGTTTCTAAGTTTACTTGCCTAAGAGAGATTGCTTCATTCTTGCAATGTCCTGCAGATAATCCTGCAAGTCCTGTTCGTGTTCTTCTTCCATAGACAGGATATGCTTGGCGATGTCGCAGGTGGTGAAGTCTTTACCGTCTGTGAATTCGGCGATTTCCTGGTAACGTACGATAGCGCAACGTTCGGATGCAACATTTTGGTTTAGCAGATTAACTACATCAAAGTCTGTCGGAATACTGTATTTGCATCTGGCAAGATCAGACCATTTTTTCGGGTCTAATACAGGAACACCTTCCAGTTCGATAATGCGGTCTGCCAGCAGTTTGGCATGCCCCAGTTCTTCTTTGGCGTGTTCTTCAAATTCAGCCTGCACGTTTGCTCGCATAGCTCCTTCTGCTACAAGGGCGCCAATCCAATATTGGTAGTAAGCTAACCATTCTTCGGATAATGCAGCATTCATTTGTACTAACAAGTTGTCTACATCTAATTTGCCCTTAAGGATCTTAACACTTTCTTTTGCCATGATTGTAAAATTTAGTTTAGTATAGCGCATAAATACATTCTAGGAACAACTGGCAAATGTAATTGTTCATGCTTTGTACCAGATATTATTTTTAGATTGTTTCTGTTTTTCGCTTCTTTTTGCAGTCTTTCTTCTTTTGGAGAAGGCCCGCTTTCTTCTTGCTTTTTTATAATAGTCTCCTGTCAAAGTAAAAAAAGAGCACAAAACCTTTCGTGTGTGCGTACCTTTAATAACCAATATCAGTTGTGGAAAAAAGATGAAAAAAAGTCTCCAAATTATTTGGATAGTATGTTTAGAAGTTCTACTTTTGCACCCGCATTCGAGAGAGAACGGCAGCAGTCAACATGATGATAGAAGGTATCCTGGAAAGGTGGATGAGGTTAGCAAAGCTAAGCGAGATGTCCGGCCTCCCGG